>Ga0247721_100041_pt1 | contig 74197 bp, 62 predicted proteins | sample MSEWel2017_08_16_FD_189089 | JGI IMG/M metagenome (GOLD analysis project Ga0247721, IMG submission 189089) | Subsurface sediment microbial communities from gas well in West Virginia, United States - MSEEL Well Study Marcellus 3H_2017_08_16 | ecosystem: Environmental > Terrestrial > Deep...
TAATTCCACTCCAGGGGGCGCCACCCCTTTAAAATAGAACAAAGCATAGCCAAAGGGTGGCGTAAGGAAGGACATCTGCAAATTTACACAAACAATTAAAGCAAACCAGAGAGGATCAAAACCCAGTTGTCCCACTGCTATTGGCGTAAATATAGGTACACATAAAAGCAGAATACCGAGCCAGTCGACAAACATGCCCAGAAGAAACATTATAATCATCATTATCCCGAGAATTACCCATCTGTTATCACTGACTGCGAATAACAATCTTTCAAACATATCTCCGCCGCCAAGCCCCATAAAAATAGCTGTATAAAAATTGGCACCAACAAAAATAAGCATTACCATGCATGTTATTTTCAACGTCGAATAGGAAGACTCTTTGAAAAACTTCCAATTTGCCCTTTTATTTGCAATAGCAAGAAGCAATGCTCCGAGAGAACCTAAGCCTGCTGCTTCTGTGGGAGTAGCGACACCTGCTGCTATACTGCCCAGAACGGCAAAAATTAAGAATAAAGGCGGGAGCATCGATTTCAGTGTCATTCCTATTTTTTGAGCTGTAGTATGGGTTCTTTTTTTCATAGGAATAGGAGGACCGTAATCCGGCCTTATGTAGCAAAGTACGAAAGTGTATATCAGATAAAGTATTGCAAGCAACAAACCGGGAATAAATGCCGCCAAAAACAATTTGCCTACGGACATCCCAATAAGCCCGCCGTAGACTACAAGCATTATAGAGGGCGGAATCAAAATCCCAAGTGTACCCCCTGCTGTTATAACACCGGCTGTAAGCTCCTTCTGATACCCTTTGGAAAGCATAGTCGGTGCCGCAAGGAGGCCCATTGCCACAACAGATGCACCTATTATGCCTGTTGTGGCCGCAAAAACCGTACTTACCACGATTGTTGCAAGAGCCAAACCACCCCTGACAGATCCCAGTACAATATACATTGTTTCGTATAAATCTTCTGCAACCCCTGACTTGTCGAGAAATTGTGCCATTAAGATGAATAATGGTATTGCTACCAATACATAATTTGTCATCAAACCATATGTTTTATTGGTTAAAATAAAAAAAGCTCCGGGGCCGTACCCTATAAACCCAAAAATTATCCCAAGTCCTCCAAGCGTAAACCCAAGGGGGTGCCCTAAAAATACAGCCAGGAGAAGTACAACAAACATTGTTATTGCTAATAAATCAGGACTCATACATTTCTCCCGTTTTAACTTTGTATATGGCTTTGAGAAATTCCGAAATTCCCTGAAGGAATAGCAGGAAAAAACCAATCAGTAATGCAGTTTTATAAGGATACACAGGCGGAGCCCATGTTGACTGACTGTGTTCCATAATCTGCCACGACTGTATCGTAAATTGGTACGAAGCTTTTAATCCAAAATATATAAAAGGAAAGAAAAATACCAAATAGCCGATAATATCTAAAATACCCTGCTTCCTTGGTGTTGCACGGGAATAAAATATATCTATGCTAACATGGCTTTTTGATTTCAATGCGTAGGCATACCCCATCATGAACAAAAAGCCATATAGCATATAACTTAGCTCAAATCCCCAAATGGTGGGGTTTCCAAAGAATTTCCTGCTGACTACTTCGTATAAAACAATTATAAGTAAGATATAAATAATAAAACTTAAAGCTTTTCCTATTACAGTATTGAAAGCGTCAATCCATTTAATTGCAGTATTCATACTTATCCCCTTTTAATTAAGCCGAAGAGAATAATCTCTCCGGCTTTGTGGGTAAATTTTGATTATTATTCCAGATGCTTGCCATTGATATAATCTTCATAAGGATATGCCGAAATGCCACTTTTTACTTCTTTCCAGTTTGAGTATAGCTGTATTAGATCTTCCTGGGATGTTAATACTTTATCCAGTAATGCGTTTTTCTTTCTTAAACCGTCAAGGTAATTCTTTGTTGTTTCTCTGAGTTTGTTAAGTGACTCATCATCCAGTTTGTTAAATGTTACACCTTCTGCTTTGTAATTTTTTATTGCAACTGCGTTTTCGTACTCCCTTTCACCCATTGACCACAATTGTGTTTCTCTGGAAGCTATATCCAAAACATATTTCAGATGATCAGGAAGTTTGTTATAAGCTTTCTCATTAACCATAAACATGTTTTGGCAGGAAACCTGATGCCATCCGGGTACCAATACATTTTTAGCTACTTCTTGAAATCCAAGCGGGTAAGTTGCACTCGGGGTGCTGAATTCTGCTCCATCAACCACACCACGCTCCAAGGCAAGATAAGTTTCCCCACCGGGAATCGGAGATACGTTCACGTCCATTTTTTCAAATATGTCTGCAGCCCAGCCGACAGTCCGAATTTTCATTTTGCCCATCTCATCCACAGAATTAACGGCCTTCTTAGTGAAAAAACCGATTTCCTGCCCGGGGTTACCTCCCATTAAAGGTACAAGGCCGAATTTCCCGTAAACCTCTTTGGCTAAATCCATCCCTTCATGCTGAAGCCAAATAGTATACTCAAGACTGTTCATGCCAAAAGGTACAGATGCAAAAGGAACAAAAGCTTGATCTTTCCCTTTCCAATAGCCTGGCCAGTCATGTCCCATCTGGGCTACGCCGTTTCTTACTGCATCAAATATTTGGAATGCAGGGACAATAGCGCCAGCCGGATAAACTTTAATCTTAAGCTGCCCCTCGGATAATTTGTCCACAGTCTCAGCAAAATGCTGTGCTGTTTCATAAAAAGGGATACTCGTGCTCCATGTTGTAACAAGTCTCCAGTTGTAAGTCTCTGCAGCAAAAGCGGAAGTTGCTGCTGATAGCATAAAAACTATCGAAAAAATTAATGCGAGTTTCTTCATATACATCCTCCTATGATGTTCTGTACCTATACTGTAAGCAAAAAGCGTTCCAAAATAAAAAGGCTTAACTGCGAGGTTATGCAGATGGATATTGATTTATTTTTGAATCAAATATACATATATTGTCTAAGTAGCAGATGGTGGTAGATAAAATATTGATTCATAAGTGAATCGAACGATAAGGAAGTGAATCAAAAATGTTTTTACTATATAAAATTGTTTTAATTTAGAGAATGCTTTTTAAGAAGCCTAACAACCTTAGGTTGGCTGATACCAAGTGATTTAGCGATTTTTCGTGTGGTGACATGTTCCTTTTTAGCCTGTACAAGTATTTCATATTCAAATTTGTCAAGCATGTTTTGAAGTGACTTTTCAGGGACTATTTTTCTTTTTTGCTGAATACGGTAAAAGTCTTCAGTTGTTAGTTCCTGGTTAGGGGACAGAAGTATTAATCTTTCTATTACATTTTCCAGCTCCCTTACATTGCCGGGCCAATTAAACGATTGAGCTACTTCCAGCAATTCTTCTGAAAAATATTTATAAGCATGATAATGCTGATTGAATTTGTTGAGAAAATATTTTGCCAGCACAGGAATATCTTCAGTTCTTTCCCTTAATGCAGGGACATTTATAGGAATCACATTCAGTCTATAGTACAGATCTTCTCTGAATTTTCCGTTTTTCACCAATTCCCATAAATTTTTATTTGTTGCGGCGATTATTCTGGTATCTGTTTTTATAGATTTTCTGCCACCGACTTTAAAAAACTCTTTATCCTGCAAAAACAACAACAGTTTCGATTGAGCCGAAAGTGGTAGTTCGGATATTTCATCTAGAAATACCGTTCCTTTGTCTGCCGACTCGAAAATTCCGAGTTTACCTTTTTTATCTGCCCCGGTGAAAGCCCCCGGTTCATATCCGAAAAGTTCTGATTCTATCAAACCCTCCGGAATAGCCCCGCAATTTATTTTTAAAAATTTATTGTTTTTTCTTTTGCTTGTTCTGTGCACCATTTCGGCTACCACGCTTTTGCCCACACCTGTTTCGCCGGTGAGTAATATTGTGGTACTGGTATTAGAAAGCTTGAGAACAGTATCTATTACTTCTGTCATTTTATCGCTTGTGGCAATAAAACCTTCTTCTTTTATGTAAGAATCTCTTGCTGTATCCTTGTCCAGCACATCGTTATACTTTATCACCGTTAAGTCCCATATGGTATTAATAATTAAATCTATTTCGTTTTTATTATTAAGAATAGGTCTGCCTTTTACTAAAAGGTTTTTGCCGGTTTTTGTTTTATAGGTTATTGTTGCGGGCTTTTTGCGCTCAAGGACAAGTAGGCTTGCTGCACCAGAAAAATATTTGTAATGATGAACCAAATCGTAAAGTGTCTTTCCGACGAGCTCTTCATTGGCAAATCCGGACATTTTCTCATAGGTCTTATTAACAAGAAGTGTCCTGCCCTCGCCGTCCACTACATATATCCCATTGTATACATTATCAAAGATTGTCCTGAAAAGATTTTCGTCAAACTTAAGTTCCATATTAATACCTTTGCTTTTTGCCATTAATATTATGCTAATTAAATTTTTTTTACAATAACAGTCCTTTTAAAAATTCAACAATAGTGGCTTTAGCACTCCTTTTGAACTTTGGAAAGTATTTGTCCACTTGATTTTTTTAATCTTATATAAAATATCAGTTTCAGTTTACCCAGTTGCGTTTTTTGGCAAGCTCCACGATTTTTAAAGCACAAAAGGCTGTGATGTAAGGACAATGTTTGAATTTTCCAAAGCCCAGCTTGCCTGCAGCATTTTTTGTTATGACCCTGCAACAGGCTGAGCCGTATTCCTTTTTAAATTCATTCATAAAAGTGTTGCTTAAATTAAATGCGTTTTTATAGTCTTGTTTGTTGTCTGTTCTTCCCTCAAATGTGCTTATTATAAAAGTAACTGCTGAAGCTGCCCCGCAAATACAGCCGCTTGATCCGATACCTTCGGCAAAAGCTGTCATTCCTCTGTGTATTTCTTCAGAAAACCTGTGATTTGTAAATTTTTCGAATGTTCTGACTATAATTTCCGAGCAGAAATATCCACTTTTGAATTCATCTGCTGCATATGAAGTGATTTCTTCTTTTAAATTTTTATCCACTTTTAAGCCTCTTATGTATGCTTTTTTTTATCTCAAAATATGATATCTTTTAGAGTTATGAAAAGCAAAAAAGTTTCAATAATAGTTCCCGTTTTCAAAGAATACAATATTGACCATTTTGTTACCGCACTTCAGCAGAAAGTAAAGAATTGTAGTGTGGAAATTATCGCTGTGGATGGGGACAAATCAGGTTCTACAATTTCCAAACTTGAAAAATACGATGTAAAAACAATTAAAAGTCAAAAAGGAAGAGGAACTCAGCTTAAGAAAGGTGCTGAAAGTTCAACTGGTGACATCCTGCTGTTTGTTCATGCAGATGCCGAGCTTCCTGATAATTTTTTTTATACTGTCACAGATGTTTGTGCCAAAATTTCTTCATGCGGTGCTTTTAGTCTTAAAATTGGTTCCAAAAAATTTGTTTACAGAATTATAGAATTCTTTGCCAATCTAAGAGCAAAATATCTGCAGATGCCTTTTGGTGATCAGGCAATATTTGTGGAGCGGGAAATCTATTTTAAATCGGGTGGTTTTTCTGAAATTCCTATTTTTGAAGATGTGGATCTTGTTAGAAAGTTAAAAAAATGTGGAGTAAAAATTCATATTTCAAAAGAAAAGATAACAACATCTTCAAGAAGATGGCAGAATGAAGGTATTTTTAAAACAACTATGCGTAATTGGTATTTACAAATACTTTATTTTGTATTTAAACTGGATCCACATTACCTAAAAAAATATTACAGGAGCCACAAATGAACGAGGTACAGGATACTATAAACAAAATTTCGTTAAAAAGACAACAACTGTTCGTAATACAGATAAATATGGGCAATTTATGCAATCATTCATGCAGTCACTGTCATATAGATGCCTCTCCGGAAGGGCAGAACACAATGGATTATGATACTTCGGTTAAGGTTATTGATAAGCTAAAAAAAATAAACGTTGAGAATATAGAAATCACCGGCGGAACCCCGGAAATGAATCCCAATTTCAGAATGTTTTTGGAAGAGCTGGGAAATTTGAAAAAACTCACCGTAAGATCCAGTCTGACAATACTGAACAGCAGTAAATACAGCCATTTTAAAGAACTTTATAAAAAATATAATGTTAAGATCATTGCATCACTGCCCAGCATTCTTGAAGATGTAACAGACACTCAGAGGGGAAATAATTATTATAAAACCTCAATAAATGTTCTGAAAGATTTGAATGAGATGGGTTACGGAACAAAGCTTCCGCTGGATATTGTTTACAACCCTGCCGGAGATTATCTCCCCCCGGAACAGGCGCAGCTGCAGAATGAATTCAGGAATTTTCTATGTGAAAATTTCGGTGTGGCGTTCAATAATCTATCGGCAATTGTTAATGTTCCTATTAAGCGTTTCCGGGATTATCTTGTAAAAAATAACCGGTATGATGATTATATTAATCTGCTCTTCACAAATCATAACGGAGGCACATGGCAAAATGTGATGTGCCGACGCCTGCTTAGCGTCGGACACGACGGCAGGATTTACGATTGTGATTTTAATTATGCACTAAGGATTCCCGTAAGAGGATTTGAGAGTGTTTATTTCTGGGATATTGACCCGGATAATTTCGAATCTGAAATTGTTGTAGCCGAGCACTGTCTGGCCTGTACCGTTAACAGGGGGAGCAGTTGTCACGGCGAATTGACCTGCTTTGACACGGAAAATGTGGTGAAAGAATACTATGGCAATACATTAAGCTCATCAAAAGACCTCAAAACCACTGCCTGTTGTGATTTTGACGACATACCTGAATATGTAAAAGATATTTCTCCACTGATAGCCGATGAAATCCAGATGAAATTTTACGGTTGTGGATCACCGATTCCTCTGCATCTTGAAGGATGTAGTGTGGTTGATTTGGGCTGCGGTACAGGAAGGGATTCTTATATTGTATCAAAACTTGCCGGAGAACATGGGAAAGTAGTCGGCATAGACATGACAAAAGAACAGATTGAGGTGGCACAAAAATATATCGATACCCAGATGAAAGCTTTCGGATTTAGCAATAGAAATATAAAATTTGTGCACGATTATATTGAAAAGACAACTGAACACATTACCCCGGAATCTGCCGATTTGGTCATTTCAAACTGTGTGATAAACCTGACAGAGGATAAGGGTAAAATTTTGAAAGATATTTACCGTATGCTTAAAAACGGCGGGGAGCTTTATTTTTCAGATGTTTATGCAGACAGAAGACTGCCGGATGATATTAGAAAAAATGAACTGCTGTATGCAGAATGTCTTGGCGGTGCACTTTATATAAACGACTTTTTAAGGCTTGCACGCAAAGCGGGATTTAATGATGCAAGAATTATGAATTTCCGTGAAATTGAGATTGCGGATAAGAAAGTGAAAAATCTTGTGGGGAATGCAAAATTTTATTCTGTTACATACAGGCTGTTTAAAATTGAGGGGCTTGAGGATGCCTGCGAAGATTACGGACATGTGGCAATATACAAAGGGGGGCTGAAATATTCGGAAATCAAGTTTATTTTGGATGAGGAACATATTTTTGAGAAAAATAAACCCGAAAGGGTGTGCGGCAACACAGCTCTTATGCTCAGCGAATCCAGGTTCAGAGATTATTTTAAAATCATAGGTAATTTTGATGAACATTTCGGAGCTTTTGAAGACTGTGGAGGAAAAACACAGGATAAAAAAAATGTTGATAATACAGACAAAGGATGCTGCTGTTGAAATGTGCCAAAATAGTATTTGCGAAATATCCGGAGGCCGGAAACGTTAAAACGAGACTGGCTGCGGATACTTCAGACATATTTGCCTCAGAAATTTACAGGTTTTTGCTAAACAGGTTGTTTTGTGAACTGAAAAATATTGGGCATGTTTACTGGTTTGTTGACAGCAAAGAGAATGTGGGAAAATTTGCAAAAATTTCGGGATATAACAACATAAAAACTCAGACTGGAGAAAATCTGGGAGAAAAAATGTACAATGCTTTTGAAAATATATTCTCAGAAAATACTTTTGACAGTGCTTTGCTTATGGGCAGTGATATACCGGGTATTTCCGAAAGCCATATAAAAAGCGGTGAGGAATCTCTCAAAAATTATCATTACTGTCTGGGGGGATCGGATGACGGTGGTTATTATCTGATAGGAATGCGGAAAAGATATTTGAAAAAGGATATTTTTGACGGGATAAAATGGAGCAGTTCTGATGTTTATTCTGACACACTGAAAAAAATGAAACAATTTGCAAAGGTGCAACTATTGGAAACATTGAACGATATAGATACGTTGAGCGATCTTAAAAATGAAATGAAAAGTGATAAAAAACTATCTTCTTTTGTGGAGCAAATGTATGCAAACTTATGATTTAATTGTGTTGGGCGGCGGTTCGGCAGGACTCGTGGGAGCTAAGCTGGCAAAAGGACTGGGTAAAAGTGTTCTGCTTGTGGAAAAGCGATACCTGGGCGGTGATTGTACGTGGTATGGGTGTGTGCCCAGTAAAACACTTCTGAAAGCTGCTTCTGTTGCAAAACATATACAGGACGCAGATAATTACGGGATAAAAGGTTCATTCGATAATGCTGATTCAGTGTTTGAACATGTGCGGGATGTTAGAGCTGGGGTATATTCAGGAGAAACACCGGAAGTTTTCCAAAAGGAAGGGATCGACGTTATAACAGGGGAAGCAGTTTTTGAGAATGAAAATTCCATAAAGCTGAACGGTAATATATATGCTGCTAAAAAAATTCTTATTGCTACGGGTTCTTCTGCATTTGTTCCCCCGATAAATGGAATGGAAGATGTTAAATATCTTACCAATGAAAGTGTCTTCGAAATTGAGAAGTCTCCTGAATCCATTACAGTTCTGGGCGGCGGCCCAATAGGAATAGAGATAGCTTTTGCTTTCAACCGCCTGGGAGTAAATGTTAATGTAGTGGAAAAGGGTGAAAGAATACTTCCCAACGATGACAGCGAGTTAACCGGGATTCTTCAAAAAACGATGGAAGACGAAGGGATAAATTTCTATCTAAAGACAGAGGTTAAAGAGGTAAAAAAAGAAAACGGTGGCATACAGTGCACTGTACAGAGAAATGGTGAGAGTTTTTATATTTCATCAGAACAACTGCTGGTGGCGACGGGAAGGAAACCTAATATTTCCCGGCTTAATCTGGAAAATGCCGGAGTGGGTTTTGATAAAGAAGGCATAAAAGTGAACAAACAGCTTCAGACGGATAACAAGAATATTTACGCTGCCGGGGATGTTGTTGCGCCCTATAAGTTCACTCACCTGGCCGAAAATCATGCTATTATTGCCGCTCAGAATATGTTTCTTCCGGTAAAAAAGAGTATTAATTACAAAACGCTGGGCTGGTGCACATATACGGAACCGGAGCTGGCTAAAACAGGATTGTCAGCTGCCGAAGCAAAACAGAAATACGGAGAAAATTTTCTGACGTTTAAATTCCCTTTTGATACTCTCGACAGAGCTGTGACGGACGGCACAAATACCGGGCTGGCTAAGATTTTTACGGATAAGTCTTACAAAATTCTTGGTGCAACAATTCTTTCGGAGCGTGCCGGGGAGATAGCGGCTGCGGTTCAGGTTGCGATGGATAACAATGTTCCTCTTTATAAGCTGGACAGAATAATTTTCACTTATCCCACCTATTCCCAGTGTCTGAAATATCTGGCCAGAGCCGCCTATATTCACAAAATAAACAACAATTTTTTTGTGAAATTAATTAAAAAGTTTAAGTGAAAAGAGGTCGTTAGAGGGTTGGTGGTTCAATGTACAACGTTAGTGAAAGTGGAAGTAAATAGTTATTTATTGTTATTCTTTGTTATTAGTAGTTATTCACTTAGAAAAAAGCCAGTTTAGTGAAATAACAAAGTTTACAAAGGTGCTCAAACTTACTGCTTAACACTTAGCTCTTAGCACTAATATACAACTCAACTACTCAACTATACGTAAGGAAAAATGATGAAAAATCTGATGAACAAAAAAACAGTTATAATAATATTGTTTATTGCGGCGATAATCATACTGAGAAATTCTCCTCTGGCGGATTATCTGACTTTCGAAAATATCATTAAAAACAAAAACAGACTGTTACAAACGGTAGAAAATAACTATTTTATTTCTTCAATATCCTTCATACTCATTTATTTTTTTGCCATAACTTTTTCTTTGCCCGGTGCAGCGATATTATCATTAGGCGGCGGGATGCTGTTTAATGTATTTCCGGGAGTTTTTTATGTTAATATAGGTGCAACCGCAGGTGCCTTGATGGCCTTTATTGTTTCAAGGTACCTGCTGGGCGGAAAAATACAGGAAAAATATGCCAAAAGTTTGAAGAAATTCAACGGAGAGCTTAAAGCCAACGGACATTACTACCTGCTAACATTAAGGATGATTCCCGTTTTTCCATTTTTTTTGATTAATTTTCTGGCAGGGCTTACAAACATAAGAATCTGGACGTTTTTCTGGACTACGTCTCTCGGAATCTTACCAGGTTCTTTGGTCTATACCTATGCAGGCAGGAATTTGGGCAGTATTGATAATCCGGGGGAGATATTCAGTACGAAAGTAATTTTAGCTTTTACAGCTTTGGGATTATTTGCAATTATACCGCCTGTCTTGAAGAAATTATTTGCAAAACAAAAATCGGAACTTTAGTTTTTTGTTGAGTGGTATATTGGTGTATTTGTGTACTGGTGTATTGGTTGAGTTGGTAAACCTTGAACATTGAACATTGAACGTTGAACATTGCCCCCTCTCCACGCATTACTTGGCATGGCATTTTACGATGTGTTTATTTGGATTAGTCAAAAATTTAAATGTGTTATTTTGTGCCCAATATTGTTGCGCTGAACACACCAAAATTTTCATCCTTGTTTAATTCCATGCGTTCAACTTCCGGGATTTTTGTGTCCAGGTTCTTCAGCTCAACTGTCTCCACATCACTGAATCCTGCAGTTTTTATAATATCCATATATTCGTTTTTACGTATAGCACCGGCAACACATCCCACATACATTTCAACAGAATTTCTGATTTCATCGGGCATTTCACCTTCGATTACGACATCTGAAATACAGAATTTGCCGCCGGGCTTTAAGATGCGGGAGATTTCCTGAAACGCTTTATGTTTGTCCGGGACAAGATTGATAACACAATTGCTGAGGACAATATCGGCTGTATTTACATCTACGGGGATATTTTCTATATCACCCAAACGGAACTCAACATTTTCGTAACCTAATTTCTCTTTGTTCTCTTCAGCTTTCTTCAGCATCTCTTCCGTCATGTCTATGCCGATACAATATCCTTCTTCTCCTGTATATCTGCGGGCTATAAAAAGATCATTTCCCGCACCTGAGCCAAGGTCTATAACCGTATCGCCTTTTTGTATATTGACGAAACGTGTGGGGATACCGCATCCTAAACCAAAATCGGCATCTTCCACATACCCGGGTTGAGTTGTATAGTTTTCCCTGGATACCATAGGTTCACAGCCGCATCCACCGGAAGAACAGCAGGAATCCGATTGACGGGTTATTTCGCCGTATTTGTTTTTAATAAGTTCTTTCAGCTTGTCTGACATTTACTACCTCCATTTTTGCATGTATTGTTACGAGTTATATTTTTCAGAAATGTATTTATTTCGCTTTCAAACAACTTAAATGTATTCTCATTTATACAGTAACATACCCGCTGGCCTTCAATATTTCCCTTTATCAGTCCGGCGTTTTTTAGTGTGCGCAGATGCTGGGACACCGTAGCCTGGGACAAAGGTAACACATCGACAATCCGGCCGCACATGCATTCTCCGGATTCTGCAAGAAATTTAATAATCTGAATTCTTACAGGGTGAGCCAGGGCCTTGGCTATAAAGGCTAATCTGATTTTTTCATCGCTGAAATTTTCTTCTTTTGTCATACCATTCCCCTATCCATTCATCGTAAAAATACGATAAACTACTGGATGTAAAAAATCAAGAGCAATTTTACTAGCGTAAACCCAATTTTAGAAGGTAAAATACAGATTAATGTGATTAAATAAGATTTTGGGAGTTCCGGTAAAAACTTCTGTTGACAAGAATTTTATAACATTGATAAAATAAGAAAGTGGCAGGTGGAATATGAAAAACGCTAAAGAATTTGTGTCCTCAATTTTAGAAAAAGCTGATATTACTGTTAACGGAAACAAACCGTGGGACATTACTGTTCATAACGAGCAGCTTTTCAAGGATGTCCTCCTTCGTAAGAATCTGGCTCTGGGCGAAGGTTATATGCTTAAGTGGTGGGATTGCGAAGCTCCGGATGAATTTATTAACAGAATATTGAACCATAACCTGCAAACAGAGATAAGGGAAAATTTCAGAGATTTTCTATATATTTTGCCTTCATTGATTTTTAACAGGCAATCCTCTTCAAGAGCACGCATAATTGCCGAAAGACATTATGATCTCGGGAATAAACTTTTCGAATCTTTTTTGGATCCTTATATGCAGTACAGTTGCGGGTATTTTTACGACAAGGAAGATCTGGAAACTGCGCAAAAAAACAAAATGGATCTTACCTGCAGAAAACTGCAATTAAATAAAAACGATACTCTTCTGGATATCGGATGCGGATGGGGCGGATTTGCTAAATATGCAGCTGAGAACTACGGATGCAAAGTTGTCGGTGTCAATATTTCAGAAAAACAGATAGAATATGCACGGGAGCTTTGCAAGGGGTTGCCCGTGGAGATAGTAAATTCCGATTACAGAGAAATGGAAGGCAAATTTGATAAAGTTGTATCTATCGGCATGTTTGAACATGTGGGACCCAAAAATTACAAAGAGTTTATGGATACAGTAAAGCGATGTATGAAACCCGATGGTATATTTTTACTACACACAATAGGATCCAATACTTCCTCGGTGAATTGTGACCCTTGGGTGAATAAATATATATTTCCCAACGGCAGCCTGCCTAGTATAGCACAGATTGCAAAAGCTGCCGAAAATCGGTTTGTTATTGAGGACGTACACAATTTCGGCCCTCATTATGACAGAACCCTTATGTACTGGCATAAAAATTTTCTTGATTCGTGGCGGGAGTTGGAGAACGACTATGACGAAACATTCAAACGAATGTGGGAGTATTATCTTCTCTCATCTGCAGGAGGCTTCAGGTCACGGCATCTTCAGCTATGGCAGATTGTTTTGACCAGTGAGAGAAAGGAGCAGCCTTTGTGCAGACTTGTATAATTGAGTTGATTTGAATCCCAAATCAGCAGATTTCCTTTGACCCCTTACTTAATTGAAACAGGCAGTTTACATATGTTAAAATATAATTTATTATATATGTGAGCAGTTAAAAAATCAGGAGGTTTTATATGAACCCGTTAGCTCAAGAGCTTAATGAGATGATCAAAGAAGAAAATCCCGCTATACTGGAAATGTTTTCAGATTTGGGAAAAAATATTTTCTTTCCAAAAGGTATTTTGACCCAATCGGCTGAAGCGAAGGAAAAGGCTACAAAATATAACGCAACTATCGGGATTGCCACGGAAAATAACGGCCCGATGTATCTGGACTGTATGTATGAACCCTTGAAGGATTTTAAACCTGCAGATATTTTCCCCTATGCTCCTGCAACAGGCAAACCTGAGCTCAGGAAGGAGTGGAAAAAGAAGATGTATAAGGAAAATCCGAGAATGGAAGGCGTATACACAAGTAATCCCGTTGTTACTAATGCGCTTACACACGGGTTAAGTATTGTGGCTGATCTATTTGTTGATAAAGGGGATTCGGTTGTCCTGCCAGACAAATTTTGGGGAAATTACAGGTTAACCTATACCGTTCGCAGAGGTGCGGAAATAAGTACTTATAACACTTTTACTCCGGAAGGATCCTTTAACGTTGATGCCATGCTTAAAAAAGTGGAAGAATGCGGCAAGATTAACGGCAAAGCGGTTGTGCTGTTGAATTTTCCCAATAACCCGGCCGGCTATATGCCGACAGTAAGGGAAGGGGAGCAGATTGCCGACGGATTGGTTAAGATCGCAGAAAGCGGCGTTAAGATAGTTGCAGTGACAGATGATGCATATTTCGGTCTTTTTTATGAAGATACCTTAAAAGAATCACTGTTCGGATATCTTGCAGGAAGAAGCAAGAATCTTCTGCCTATTAAGCTGGATGGTGCCACAAAAGAAGAGTATGTATGGGGATTCAGAGTAGGTTTTATAACTTTCGGCAGCACTTCAGGGGAAGATATGCCGAAAACTTTCACGGCTCTTGAAAAGAAGGTTGGCGGCATAATACGTGCGACTATTTCCAATTGTCCACATCCATCGCAGACATTTGTTTTGAGAGCATTGTCCCATCCGGATTTTTACAAGGACAAACAGAAAAAATACGATGTGATGCAGAAAAGAGCACTGAAAGTAAAAGAGGTTCTGGACAGCGGTAAATATGATGACGAATTTGTCTATTATCCTTTTAATTCCGGATACTTTATGTGTCTGGAGTTGAAAAATGTAGATGCCGAAAAGCTGCGTATCCATCTGCTGGATAAATACGGAGTGGGGACAATTTCTGTTAACAAAACTGATCTGAGAATTGCATTTTCATGCCTGGAAGTTGGTGAAATTGAAGAACTGTTTGAGCTTATATACAAAGGCTGTAAAGATTTGAATAAATGAAATTGGTTATGTTAGTTGAGGTAGTTAAAGGTTGTAGAAGTATTTAAGGCTGTTCAGGTGGCAATCGATAAACTACTCAACGAATGATTAAAGTCCCTATTTTTAATAACACTGTATCAGAAAAAAACAGGAGTTCTTATGCAAGTAGACGCCAGAGGCAAAGAATGCCCCAAACCGGTAGTAATGACTAAGAAAGCTCTGGATTCCGTTGAGGAAGGGGTTGTTACGGTACTGCTGGATTCGGAAATATCCCGGGATAATGTTTTGAAATTTGCACAGAGCCAGGGGTTATCAGCTGATGTAAGTGAAAATAACGGGGAATTCACGATTGAAATTACGAAAGGGTTTACCTGTGCTGCTCCGGCAGCCGATCACTCGGAAAAAACTAAAGGGAAGAATGTTGTTTTATATGTGGGAAGTGAATCTATCGGCAGCGGTGATTGCGATCTTGGCAAGAAATTGATGGATAATTTTATTTCCAATATTGAAAATATGGAACAGCTACCTTTCTCCATTATTTTTGTGAACAGCGGGGTATTTTTATCCACATCCAATGAGAATACTGTAAATTCACTGCAAAAACTTGATAAGGTGGAAATAATCAGCTGCGGGACATGCCTGGAATATTTTAATCTTGAGGATGATTTGCGGGTCGGAGAAATTACCGATGCTTATACGGTAATGAAGAAGCTGTTCGATGCGGATAAAGTGATAAGGTTGTAAGATGATTAAGTTGACACATATGGCAAAAGCTGCAGGCTGAGCGGCTAAGATAGGTCCGGCGGACCTGCAGAAGACACTTGATGGCTTGAACGTCTATAAAGACGATAATCTGCTGGTTGGTTTCGAGACCAGCGATGATGCCGGAGTGTATAAAATTGACGAAAATAAATGCTTGGTGCAAAGTATTGATGTGATTACACCTGTTGTTGATGATCCCTATAATTTCGGCAGAATTGCGGCGGTTAACTCACTGAGCGATCTTTATGCAATGGGTTCGAAACCTCTGACCGCTATGACTCTGTTAATGTATAACTGTGATATTGCCGGCAGCGTTATGCATGAGATTATGCAGGGAGCTTGTGATGAGCTTGGGAAAATCGGTTGTGTGCTTGTCGGCGGACATACGCTTGAGGACAATGAGGTGAAGTTCGGCCTTTCCGTTACAGGTATGATTGACGACGGTAAAATTTTGAAAAATAATGGTCTTAAGCCTGGAGATGCTTTGATATACACTAAGTCTTTGGGAATTGGTGTTATAACAACGGCAATAAAAGGGGAAATGGCTACGGAAGATGAAATATCCGATGTTACCGATCTTATGCTTTTATCAAACGCAAAAGCTTCTGAAATAATCAAAAATTATCCTGTGACGGCCTGCACTGATATAACCGGGTACGGACTGGCCGGACATGCTTTGGAAATGGCTAAATTCTCAGGGTGTGGAATAAAATTTTTTACCGAAAAAATACCTATAATCGGGAGTGCGCTGAATTATGCCGAAATGGGGATAATTCCGGCAGGTGCTTATAATAACAAATATTTTCTTGCCCATCATTATTCTTTCGGTGACGATAATAAAAACAAGGAAATGCTCATGTTTGATCCGCAGACATCGGGCGGCCTGTTTATTGGTGTAGACAGGATGAATGCCGATAAGCTGGTTGATGATTTGAAAAGAGGCGGTTATAAAGCCACCTGTGTAATCGGTGAGGCTGTAGATTTGACCGATCATTATCTTGTATTTGAATAGTGAATTAGTGAAATGGTGAGTAGAGAAGTTGTGAAGTGGTCTTGATCCTCGTAATAAGAAAGCTTTGAATAAGTCAAAAAATTAACATCTTAGCCAACTGATAAGTTATTAGCAGTTTAGTTCTATAAGATTTTTCGCAATCAAAATTGCTCGAAAAAATGCTTGCGGCTAGCACCAGTCGTTTAGACTGGTAAATATGTTTAACATCCTATTAGCTATCGCTGTTAGAGAATAATTTATGTCATTTCGGACGAAGTGAGAAATCTCTTTTTTTAATAGTCAAAATATTAAACTAACATGCAATTAATTCTTTTTATTATAATTCAAGTTTCGCACTTCGTTTTGTCATTGTGAAACCCTGTGGAAGCAGGGTTGTGGCAATCTCAAAATAAGAAAAGTAGGGAGATTGCTTCGTCGCATTCGCTCCCTGCCCCGTTAAATGCTGCCGATGGCAGCCCATCAAAGATGGATTTAACAGGGCGAGCAAAGACTTGCAATAGGTGCAAGTGCGAAACATGAGTTATAATTATTCAAAAGTGTTAATAACTTCTTTTTTGCATCATTGTTTTCCGTGCATTTAACGCCTTAAGTGCTCAGAAAAACATTCTTATAATCATCCACCTCTCTATTTTCCCATCTCCCCTCTTCTCTCACATCATTCATCACGGTATTTTTACTTTGATTTAGGATGTGTTTTGTCGTAAATCTTTAACAGTTCTGACAAATTCAAGTGGGTATATTTTTGAGTTGTGGAGAGGCTGCTGTGACCGAGCAGTTCCTGAATTGTTCTTAAGTCTGCTCCGCCTTCAAGCATATGTGTTGCGAAAGAGTGTCTGAAATCATGCGGGCTGAAATTGGAGGGCAGTCCAGATATCTTTAGATATTTATCCACAATCCGTCTTACACTTCTGTCTGTTAAAGCCGTTCCGAATTTATTTATAAAAAGCTGCGGGGTTTTCACTGTCCTGTTTTTAGGGATTTGATCTTTTATTTTATTATAATCTTTTATCATTTTCAGATGAATATCGGCCAACGGTATTATGCGTTCTTTTTTTCCTTTTCCCATCACCCTCAGCCTTTTCCCGCTGAAATCGATATCGGATATCCCTATGCCCACAAGTTCGGAGATTCTTACCCCGGTCGCATATAAAAGTTCCAGAATCAGCGCATCTCTTAAACCGGCGGGAGATTCTTTATCGGGTGCCTCTAAAAGATTGAACAGGTCGTCGATATTAAAAATGTTAAAGGACTTTTGTTCCTTTTTTGGGAATTTTAACGGTTTAGCTGTATTATCTTCGATGATTTTTCTCATAGTGAGAAATTTGTAGAATGATTTTATTGTGGATATTTTTCTCTCCACAGTGGATTTTGCCAGTTTCTTTTCATAACAGCTTGCGATGAAACCTCTGAGGAGAAAAAAGTCGATTTCGTTTATCCGGATATTTTCATCTTGCAGATAATCTATAAAATCGTTCAGATCCTTTGAGTAGGATTTAATGGTATGTTCACTGCAGTTTTTCTCATTTTGGAGAAAGTATAAAAACTTATCTACTGCTCTGCCGATTTTCATAATGATCCGCCCAGTATCTTTGAAGATCCTTCAGTGCTCTCTCGCTCATCTTCTCTTTTTTTAATTTTTTCTTTTTTATTTTTTCTTCAAGCCGGGGAAGCAGACCGAAATGAAAATTTGAAGGAGTGTATTTGTTTTTGTGTTCCTGAACATAACGCTGCAGTGCTGAAAGTGCGGTTGTTTCCGGAAAATTGAGCTGTTTGTCCGAACTCAGTCTGAATATCAGATCGTATGCAACGGTTAAACCGCTTGCAATCGATTCGATGTAACCCTCTACGCCTGTTATCTGGCCGGCAAAATAAATATTTTTATCTTTCATTCTGTAATTGTCTGAAAGATAAAGGGGGGAGTTTATATAGGTGTTTCTGTGGATGGAGCCGTACCTTAAAAATTCGGCATTTCTTAGTGCCGGAATTATTCCGAAGACACGTTTCTGCTCGGGAATTTTCATTTTTGTTTGGCATCCGACAAGATTATACGCCGTACCTTCTTTATTTTCCTTTCTCAGCTGAAGGACGGCATAATATTTTCTGCCTGTCTCGGGGTGATCGAGGCCTACAGGTTTTAAAGGACCGAACGTGAGGGTTTTTTCGCCCCTTTCAGCCATTTCTTCAACAGGCATACAGGCTTCAAATACAGAAGCTTCCTCAAAGTCTTTCAACGGCACTTTTTCAGCATTCAAAAGCTCCTTATGGAAAAGATCGAAAACCTCTTTATCCATAGGACAGTTCAAGTAGTCTGCGTCTCCCTTGTCATAACGGCTCTTGAAAAAGCTGTGATTGTAATCGATGGAATCGGCACTTATTACAGGGGCAATTGCATCGTAAAAGAACAATTCCTCTGATATCAGATTTTTCATTAACGTTTCTGCAAATGAGTCGGAAGTCAGCGGACCGGTGGCAATTATCAAAGGCCTGTCGTCAGGGATATCTTTTACTTCTTTGTTTATGACATCAATGTTTTCATGCTGCTTTATAATTTCTGTGAGTTGCCTGGCGAGCGCTTCCCTGTCAACAGCAAGAGAGTTGCCGGCGGGAATTTTGTTTTGTTCAGCAGTTTTAATAACGATACTGCCCAGTTTACCAAGTTCCGCTTTCAACAGGCCGCTGCCGGTGGTAAGCGATTCTGATTTAAGAGAGTTTGAGCAAACAAGTTCTCCCAGAAAACCGGTTGAATGGGCGGGAGTCATTTTTACGGGGCGCATTTCATAAAGCTTTACATTAAACCCGTGTTCAGCCAGCTGGCATGCTGCTTCTGTGCCGGCCAGACCTCCGCCGATGATGGTTATTGTTTTATCGTTGTTTCTCATTATTTGGTGTTTGATTTTGTTTTTTTCTGTTTTACAGTGACCAGTCCGTCTTCATTGGTAACGGCAGCTTTGGTGTTTTTGCAGTCCGGATAGTTGGGACAGGCGAAAAAAGATCCCCTTCTGCTTCGTTTTAAAACCATTTCCGCATCACACTTTTCACATTTAACAGTGTCGATTTTAAGTATCTGAGGCTTTAAATTACCATCTTCATCCACTTTGATATTCGCGGTATAGTTACAGTCCGGGTATGAACTGCAGGCTGCAAATATACCGTTTTTGCCGCTTTTTACAACCAGGTCGGATTCACACTTGGGACATTTGTCTTCTAATTTTTCACCAGGTTCTATTACTTTCAGACTTCCATCATTTAAACGAAGGAAACTTTTTATATTTTTGCACTCGGGATAAGCTGAACATGCCAGTATTTCCCCGTATCTGCTCTGCTTGATGACGAGTTCGCTCCCGCATTTTTCACATTTCAATCCTGTGGATTTACCGTTTTTTTCATCGGTCAGCTTGATTTTACCGTTTTCATCCCTTTCAAAATTACATGAAAATCTGCAGTCAGGATAGCCGGAACAGGCTATAAATGATCCGTTTTTGCCATATTTTATAATCAGCTTTTTGCCGCACTTCGGACACTTTTCATCAATTGTGAGATCCGCATCAAATTTATCTTCGGCCTTATCGAGTTCTTTTCTGAAATCTTTATAAAATTCCTTCAGCAACTTCACCCATTCCTTGCTTCCGGATTCCACCTGATCCAGCTCTTTTTCCATTTCCGCTGTGAATTCTGCGTTAAAAAGATTGTTAAAATTGGAAATCAGCAGCTTGTTAACAATCCTTCCCAGTTCGGTGGGCCTGAATTTTTTTTCTTCCAGGAGAACGTAGCCCCTCTCGATAATTGTGGAAATTATCGATGCATATGTACTGGGACGACCAATGCCTTTTTGTTCCAGTGTTTTTACAAGCCGTGCTTCGGAATATCTCGGAGGAGGGGAGGTGAAGTGTTGTTTTTCTTCATAGTTTTTTACATTGAGTTTTTCATCTTTTTCCACATCGTATATAATCGAATCTTCGCTATTCTCACCGTTTTCTTTGGATTCAACATACAGCTTCATGAAACCGGGAAATTTAAGTATTTTCCCTTTTGTAATAAATTCGTAATCGCCAACGGTAATAGTAATGGTGCTTTGATCAAATATGGCCGGTGCCATCTGACTTGCCACAAAACGATCCCATATAAGTTTATAAAGTTTGTACTGATCGTTGGTGAGAAAATTCTTTATATTATCCGGTGACTTGTCAACATTCGTTGGGCGGATTGCTTCGTGAGCGTCCTGTGTACCCGCTTTCTTTTTCTGTGATTTTGCAGAGCGTCCTTTGCCGAGAAATTTTTCGCCGAAATGTTTTGTGATAAAAGTTTTAGCCTGCTTTACAGATTCCGAGGATACCCTGGTGGAATCCGTTCTCATATAAGTGATCAGGCCAACAGGACCTTCATTGCCCAGAGCGATACCTTCATAAAGCTGCTGGGCAAGCATCATGGTTTTTTTAGCCGTAAATCCCAGCTTTCTGTTGGCATCCTGTTGTAATGTGGACGTTATGAAAGGAGCAGCTGGTGACTGCTTGAGTTCCTTTTTTGTAACATCAGCCACTTTTGCTTCTTTTTTTTCTATTTCACTGAGAATTTCCTTTACTTTTTTTTCATTCGGGATTTCTATCTTTTTGCCGTTTTTCTTTTCCAGCCGGGCCCTTATGGCCTCCTCTTTAGATTCAGAAGTTTTGTTTGATTTTTCGAAATATCCGTCTAATGTCCAGTATTCCTTCGGTACGAACTTCTCTATTTCCTCTTCACGTTCGCATATCAGTCTCAAGGCAACGGACTGGACTCTTCCAGCTGAGAGACCGTATTTTAAGGGTTTCCATAAAAGAGGACTGACCTTGTAGCCGACAATCCTGTCAAGGATTCTTCTGGACTGCTGGGCATCGACTCTGTTCATATTTATTCTGCCCGGTTCTTTTATTCCTTCTGTTACTCCCTGTTTTGTAATTTCGTTAAACTGGACACGGTATGTTTTATCCTCATTTGTGTTCAGTGCGTTAGCAATATGCCAGGCGATAGCTTCGCCTTCTCTGTCCGGGTCAGTGGCAAGATAGATGTTTTCTGTATCTTTGGCTGCGGATTTCAGATCATCGATTATCTTTTTCTTGCCTTTTATTGTCCTGTATTTCGGTGTGAAGTCGTTTTCGATTTCCACTCCCAGTTCATTTTTGGGCAGATCCCTGACGTGTCCGACACTTGCCATTACCGTAAAATCCTTGCCAAGATATTTCTCGATTGTTCTCGCTTTGGCAGGGGATTCAACTATAACAAGATTTTTACCCTTTTTTTTGGGGGATTGTTTTGATTTTACATTTGCCATAGAAGCTGCACCCCGTCCTCTAAAATAATATGAATCAGGTTGGATTCCCGCTTACTGTATATAGTAATCTTCTTTGTCTCTTTCGTAGTCGTTTTTAAAAATATACGATTTCTTTTCCAGGAGAGTGTAAAGGGTGATCTGTTTTATCTGTTCCACGTCGGTTTTCTGATCTGAGGATTCCATTGATTTGTCGATTATTTCATCGAGTGTAATAAAATCCAGAATCCCAGCCATATTGAGTTTCTGAAGATACTGGATAGCTTTGTCCGTAATTTTGTTTTTCTCCGGAGTGGTGAAAATACGCATAGCTTTGGGAGAATCGTAAACACCAAAATTCAATATGGAAAGCGTCTGCCTTATTTCATAATCATCAAAACCTGTATTTTGAAGGTAGTCGGTAATATCCTTTTCATTTACTATTTCGTCTGTATCTATGTAATCTATTATAAGATTTAATGCTATTACAATTTTATCCATTTAAATCCTCCTGACTGAGTATTTGCCGTTCATATCGTACTGAACCATTCCTTTTAATTCCATCCCTGATAAAGTAGTGAGTACCGTAGGAGCGTTTTTACCGGAATGCATGCAGATTTCGTCTATTGACAGCGGTTCAGTTTTTAAAATATTATAAATTTCCTTTTCTTCATCTGAGTCAAAATTAATATTATAGTCATCATCTTTATTGTCAACCATTTTTGGAAAATTTACAAATCTTGCAAATTCTTCAACAACATCCATATAATTTTCCGTTAACTTTGCTCCGTTCTTGATGAGTTTGTTTGTACCACTGTTGTGGTTTTTCGGCCAGGCCGGTACAGCAAAGACCTCTCTGTTATTTTCCACAGCATAACGTGCTGTAATAAGTGAGCCACTCTTTTCCGAAGCTTCCACTACAATGACACCGAGAGACAAACCGCTGATGATTCTGTTTCTTTTTGGGAAATTGTTTGCCAGAGGCTCCTCTTCAAGAGGAGATTCAGAGATTATGCAACCGTTTTTCAGAATATCTTTCACATATTTCTTGTTGTAGCCGGGATAAACCTTTAACAGACCGTTCCCGAAAACGGCTGTTGTATACCCTTTGTTTATTGCTCCCAAATGAGCGTTTATATCTATACCGGCTGCGAAACCGCTTACGATATTAAAGCCGATTTCAGCAAGTTCAAATGATAGATCAAATGCGAATTCTTTGGCGCTTTTGCTGCATTTTCTGGCTCCAACAACTGCAACGGACGGATTATACAGTGCACTGATATCTCCGTATGTATACAGGTAAGCAGGAGGCGAATTTATTTCGTTTAACAAAGCCGGATACAGATCATCTTCCAGCAGAATCATCCGTATTTTATACTTTTTTATTTTCTCCAGTTCTTTTTTTACAAATGTTTTGTCGATAGAATATCTTTTAATTGAGCTGACCTGATTACTGCTGAATCCGGCATTGCTTAACATCTCCGAGTCCATATTGAAAACACCGTCAAGGCTCCCCTTTTTTATGATAAGAGAATTTATCGAATTATCTGAAATGCCTTTGATACTTTTTAAAGCGAGATATTGCTCTATCAAATCGAAATTTTGCAGATCAATCCTCCTTTAAATATCGTTTGTTATCTTTATTTGTAAATAAACCCGTTTTGTCAAGTTGTTCAATCAAAGGGATAAGAATTTTGCGGGGAGCTTCAATGATTGTTTTTGTTTTTTTCAGGTCTATATACTGCTCTTTTTTTGCCGTTTCTACGGCATTTTGAATAAATGTATCAAAAATATCCGTTCGGATGAAATTTTTATTATCCAGCTTTTTAATCTTTCCTCTGTTAGCAAGTATGGTAAGTGCATTTGCCGCTGCTTTTTCAGAAATATTTAAGGTGTGTGACAGATTTGCCGTATTGCTGAGGGATATATCCTGAGACATTTTTCCATAAATTTCATCAGCAAGTTTTTCGTGTTCCGATTTTTTCTTTTTAAAAATTTTATCGTTTTCGTAGGTAAAACCGTTTTTTTCAGCAAGGCGGATTAAATCCTCCCTGAATATTTTCCAGATATTCTCACTGTTTTTAAAATATTTATGATAACCGCTCAGCGATACTGATCTGCCGGAAAAAATTTCCTCTTTCGCCAAATCTATCATTTTTGAGTAGTATCTTTTGGGTGTAAGTGAACCGCCGGCTGATATAAAATATTTTTCCAAAAGTTGTATAATTTCTTCATCGTTTTTATCCGTAAACTGGGCAAGGGCTGGTATACTGACAGCCCCTTTAATCTTGGCTTCCAGCACTTTGAAGGCTTCTTCCGTTTTTCCGTTTTCCATATAGCTGAGGAAAGTGACAAGATTATTTTTATCCAGGCCGAAATTGTCTATGGACAATACTTTTCCGCCTGTAACAGTAACCTGGGGGCTGAGACTTCGAAGAAAAAATGCCTCGCCGAATAACGGAGTGTAAGTTTTATCAGGAATGATTTTGCATAGTGCACTTTCACCGGCATTCAAACTTTTTTTATCTAACAGTATAATCTTGGCTTGTCCTGCATAGGTACCGATAAGGAATCTATATGATTTGTTATGTTTGATAACATCCCTTCTTGATATACTGCTGAATGTCCTGAGTCTCGCATAAAAGGATGCCGCCTGTGAAAAAACTTTTGGTGCCGCCGCTATATCTCCACGGTAAATTTTGTCCTTATCCACTCCTGTAACGTTTAAGGCCGCTCTGTCTCCGGCAGAAGCTGAATGAGAATTTTTTGAATGCACCTGTATGTTTTTTACTTTTGTTTGGAATCCATCCGGGAGTAATTCTACATCATCCCCCGTTTTTATCCGACCGGTTATGCAGCTGCCTGTTACAATTGTGCCGGCGCCTTTTATAGAAAAACTTCTGTCTATTCTCATAAGGAAATTATCGGATATATGCCTGTTTTTTACCAGCCCGGAACATTCATATAATGTTTTTTTCAGATTATCGAGGGATTGTTGATCGTATATACTTGCTGTTAAAAATTTTTTATGTTGGTAGCCAAAACGGTTAAAAAATTCCTTTGTTTCAGACAATCGCTTGTTTAATACGGTTTTGCTCACTTTATCTGATTTTGTCATCACGACTATCAGTATATCTATATTTAAGACTGAAAGAATATCGGCATGTTCGATTGTTTGAGGCTTTATACCTTCCGTCGAATCCACGGCAAATAAAATAATGTCTATGCCGGTGGCACCGGCTATCATGTTTCTGATGAGTTTTTCATGACCGGGAACGTCCACAAAAGAGATTGTCGTGCTGTTAATTTCAATCCCGGCGAATCCGAGATCCAGCGTTATGCCTCTTTCCTGCTCCTCTCTAAGTCTGTCCGGCTGGGTTCCAGTTAACCGCTCAACCAGTGCTGATTTGCCGTGGTCTATATGTCCCGCTGTTCCTACGATGACATTTTGACGGCCCAATTGATTCCTCCGGCGATATCTTCATATTCTTCTTTAAAAACTGTACGAAGGTCTAATATAATCTTCTTATTGGCCGTTCGGCAGATAATTGGCGGTGAGGATTTCCGCAGATGTTTTTCAATTTCAGCTTCGCTGATGTTGCCTGTATTCAGTTGAACGGCATAAGAGTCCATTTCCTGCATAGGGCAACTGCCGCCTCCAGTGAATGAAGTGACTTGAACGGTTTCCAGACTCAGGTCAGGGTTTAGATTGTTTATACACCGGGCCAGATCATCAGCCCTTGATTTTAAAGAATTCAGACTTTCATTAAACATTTTTAGGACTCTGATTTTTTTGTAATCCTCATTTATATATTCTTTCAAAGTATTCTGAAGCAGTGAGAGTGTAATTTTATCCACACGCAGCATACGCATCAGCTGATTTGTTTTTAATTTGTCTATCAGATGTTTTTTACCTATGACAATACCCGCCTGAACTCCGCCTAAAAGTTTATCCCCGCTGAAACTTACCAAATCAAAACCTTTTTCAATAACATCCTTCACTGAAGGTTCGTTGCAGAATTTGAGGCTGAAATCGGATATCGAGCCGCTTCCCAAGTCATAATAACTTATCAGATTATTTTTATTTGCCAGCTGGCAGATTTGGTCATACGGGGTTTCTTCCGTAAATCCTTTTATAACGTAATTGCTTTTATGTACTTTCATTATTACTGATGTTTCGGGATTGACAGCATTTTCGTAATCGCTAATTTTCGTTTTGTTTGTAGTACCCACTTCCTGCAGTTTTGTTCCGCTCTTTCTCATCACTTCCGGTATTCTGAAGCTGCCGCCTATTTCAACCAGCTCACCCCGGGAAACGACGCATTCCCTGTTTTCTGCAAATGTATTCAGTATGAGGAATACGGCAGCTGCATTATTGTTCAGTATAAGAGCATCTTCTGCGCCTGTGAGATACCTTAAATATCCAGAAAGGTGATGATATCTGTCCCCTCTGCTCCCCTCGCCAATATTATACTCAAGATTGGAGTATCCGCATACGGTTCCCATACTTTTGCTTAATAAATCCTCTGATAGCGGGGAACGTCCGAGATTTGTATGTATTACAATGCCTGTGGCATTTATCACTTTTTTTATTGAGCCCTGCATAAAGTTTTCACAGTACAATATTATGTTATTTATTATTTTGTCTTTGTTGATAATATCAATTTTTCCCTCTGAGATTTTTTCGCGGAGATTTGAAAGGACTTTATCAGCACAGTATTTGACGACACTTCTGTTGTAGTTATGGCTGCTGAGCTGTTCCATAATTTCATGCATCTGAGGAATTTGACTGTAAAGCTCCTGTTTAGACAAAAGATCCCTCCTGTAATGTTTCAATATAAAATTATCATACAAATCTGTAATTTACAATATGAGAGCTCCGAATAATTCAGAAAGCACGGCAATAATAACGTTCAAGGTTCAAGGTTCAAGGCTCAAGGTTCAAAGTTCAAGGTTCAACGTTACTTAGTGCTTAGCCCTTAACACTTAGTACTCTGCTTCTCCATCTCCCCACCTCACTACTTCACTATCTCTCTCACTATTTATAGTGTTTCAGCTTGATAAATTTTATTCGTGGTGCTAAAAGTCGTTTTGTAATACCGCTATCCTTGTAAGAGAGCATTTTGCAGCCGGGTTTTTATTAATAAAAATCAGAGGGAAATTATGGACTATAATTTTTTGGAAAAATATGAGACAGAGATAACAGAAGTACTGCACGATTTGGGAAAAATACCGGAACCTTCGTTCAAAGAATACAAGACCACTGAGTATATCGTAAATTACCTTAATAAAAACGGTGTGAAAGATATAAGGGTTACCGACCCGGGATGTCTCTTTCACCTTGATTTCGGCAGCAGTAAAACCGTCGCATTAAGAGCGGACATAGATGCTCTGCCTCTGGATTCAAGCGGAGAAAAGTATAAACATATATGTGGTCATCATCTGCACACAGCAGCATTGCTTTCTTTGGTGAAAATTCTCCTTGATAAAAAAATACAACCGAAAGTCAATCTGAGAATCATATTTCAGCCGGCTGAAGAAAATATTTCAGGGGCTAATTTTATGATAAAGAACGGTGCTATGGAAGGGGTGAATGAAGTTTACGGTATACATGTTGATCCTGAACTGGATAAAGGAGTAGTGGGTTTAAAAACAGGAAATATGATGGCCGGAGCCAACTTCTTTGATGTGACAATAAAAGGAGACTCCACTCATGCAGCATATCCTCATAAGGGCAGTGATGTTGTTGTGGCAGCTTCGGATTTTGTCTGCAGACTGCAGAATATCGTTTCACGAAAGATCGATCCCACTCTGAATGCGCTTGTGTCAGTGGGAAAAATGCAGGCAGGTGATATAGCAAATGTTCTGCCGGAAAAGGCTTCTCTTGCAGGGACTTTCCGTTTTTTTGACGAGGAAGCAGCCGCTGTCATCAACGATCATTTAAGGCTTCTCGCCGAATCCATTTCTCTTTTCCACAACGTTTATACGTATGTTGATATTCATGAAGGTATTTCTCCGGTGCACAATGATAAAGTTCTGTCAAAAGAGATCGGCGGCAGACTTAACCGTGTTCTGGAAAAACTGGAACTTATAGATGACGAAAGGCTTTCGCTCACGGGTGAGGATTTTGCATGTTATCAGCAGGTGACTCCCGGAGTATTCTTTAAACTGGGTACCAGAACCAATCAGAATAATGCTCCATTGCATAACAGGGATTTTTCACTGTCGGATAAGTCGGCTGTCGATGCTGTGTATTTCTGGCTAAATCTTGTAGACATCCTTGAATGACAAGTCGGGAACAATGGTGAGGTAGGGAGATGGAGATGGAGAAGTAGAGTACTAAGTGTTAAAGGCTAAGCGCTAAGTAACTTTGAACTTTGAACCCATCACCCATTACACGTTACGCATCACTCATTACCTATCACGCATTTGAATTTTAATGTTGAATGTTAGCGGTTAATGGAGTATAGATTTTTCTAAATGGTAAATTTGACCCGGAGGTTTTTTTGATGAGCAAAGATAAAGTGGTACTTGCATATTCCGGAGGTCTTGACACTTCCGTAATATTGAAATGGCTGGATCTGAAAGGCTATGATGTTGTGGCCTACGTTGCAGATTTGGGCCAAAGGGACGATTACGAAGAGATAAAGGAGAAAGCATTTGCTTCCGGCGCTGTTGATTTTCATGTCGTGGATCTGAAAGAAGAGTTTGTGAAGGAATTTGTATACACGTCGGTAAAATTCAATGCCGTTTATGAAGGCAGATACCTTTTGGGCACTTCTCTGGCACGTCCCGTTATCACAAAGGGGATGGTAGAAGTGGCACGTAAAACCGGTGCAAAATACATTTCCCACGGCGCAACAGGAAAAGGGAACGATCAGGTGAGATTTGAATTGTCGGCGGCTGCTCTGGCGCCTGATTTGAAAGCTATTGTACCGTGGCGGGAGCCCGGGTTTTTCAATAAAATCAAGGGAAGGAAAGAGGCTATGGATTTTGCAGCCGAACATAAAATCCCTGTAAAGGCAACGTCCGATCAGCCGTGGAGCTCCGATGAAAATCTGATGCATATCAGTTTTGAGGCAGGTATTCTGGAAGATCCGGCTAAAAAACCTCCTCGGGATATGTTTGAGCTGAGCACAAGTCCTGAAGATGCTCCGGATGAAAAGGAAGTTATTGAAATAGAATTTGAAAAGGGTGAGGCTGTTAAGCTTAACGGCAAAGCTTTAAAACCGGTGGATATGCTCACTGAGCTGAATAAAATCGGCGGAAGAAACGGTATCGGCAGGATAGATATCGTTGAAAGCAGATACGTGGGAATGAAATCCAGAGGTGTTTATGAAACGCCGGGAGCGGCTATCCTTATGGAAGCACACAGAGATCTTGAAGGACTGACTTTGAGCGGTGGAGTAATAAATCTTAAAGATACTTTAATGCCCCGTTTTGCCCAATTGGTTTATGCAGGATATTGGTATACAGATGAATTGGATTGTATGAAAGCCCTGGCTGAAAAATCCCAGGAATATGTCAACGGAAAAGTAAAGCTTGAACTCTATAAAGGAAATATTGTGCCGGTATCAAGAGAATCTTCCGATTCGCTGTATGATGAGCTTGTAGTTTCAATGGATGACGATTTGGGAGCTTATAATCAGACGGATGCAACGGGTTTTATAAAGCTTCATTCGCTGCCTTTGAAAGCGGAAGCCAAAAGAAGGAAACAGTAAAAGCCAAACCTTTTAAGTAAACAAGGAGTATGTATGTATTTTCAGGATGTTATCCTTAAATTGCAGGAATATTGGGCTAAAAATGGCTGCGTGATTTATCAGCCTTACGATATAGAAGTTGGCGCCGGGACATTTAATCCCGCCACATTCCTCAGATGTCTGGGACCCGAACCATGGAATTCGGCTTATGTTGAGCCCAGCAGACGCCCCACGGACGGGAGATATGGTGATAATCCCAACAGGCTGCAGCACTATTATCAGTTTCAGGTGCTTCTTAAACCTTCGCCGGAGGATATTCAGGATTTGTATTTGGACAGTTTGGTCTATCTTGGTATAGACCCGCTGGAGCATGATATAAGATTTGTGGAGGATGACTGGGAATCTCCCACTCTCGGTGCATGGGGGCTGGGCTGGGAAGTCTGGCTTGACGGAATGGAGATTACGCAGTTTACGTACTTCCAGCAGGCCGGAGGGCTTGATTTGAAACCTGTTTCCGGTGAAATAACTTACGGTATTGAAAGAATTGCCATGTATCTTCAAAAGGTGGATTCGGTTTTTGATTTGGCGTGGAACGAGAAACTCACTTACGGTGATGTTTTCCATAGAAATGAAGTGGAATTTTCAAAATATAACTTTGAAGAAGCCGATACGGATATGCTTTTTGAGCTTTTCGAGATGTATGAAAAAGAATGCAGACAGCTTGTGGAAAAGGGTATCGTTCTGCCTGCTTATGATTACTGCCTGAAATGCAGCCATACATTTAACCTGCTTGATGCCAGAAATGCAATTTCCGTGACCGAAAGAACGGGGTATATAGGCCGGGTGAGGCATCTTGCCAAACTTTGCGCCGAAGGGTATGTTGAAAGCAGGGAAAAGCTTGGTTTCCCTTTGTTGAAAAAAAGAGAAGTTGACGTGGTCAAGTAGTGAAATAGTGAGATAGAGAGGTAGGGAGATTGTAATTTGTTGAGTGGAGTATTAGTAATTAGTGCTAAGTGCTAAGTTTTGAGTACCTTCATCAATTTGGTTATTTCACCCTGTATGAATTCTTTTATATTTAACAGGGCAAGCAGGGCAGCTTTTTTCCAATGAATAACCACGAATAACAATAAATAACAGTTTACTTCCACTTTCTCTAACCTTGAAACTCTAATACCTCCAAATACCTCCAACTACTTCCCATTACATCATGTTTTACGTCTTACACCGTTTTCCGCCGTTTTTTCTCTTTAAAGACCTTTGAATAATACATTCTTGAGACCTTTGAATCATTGTCTTACGTCACCCTGAACTTGTTTCAGGGTCTCGTAAAATATTGATAATACGAGATGCTGAAATAAATTCAGCATGACCAAATTGAGTTATGCAAAGGTCTCTTCTTGTAAATTCTACCACCCCTTAATCCTTTCCTAACTCTTTGATAGGAGGGGAGATAAAGCTCCTCCCCTAAATTAGGGGAGGTTGGATGGGGTACTTATTCAAAGCTCTCTTTATTTAAAATATTTTTGTCCTGTTTTTGATTCATATCAATTTAATTGTCGAATTTTTCCATATACTGCCTAACATAAAAGAAGATAACGGAGGTTCAGATGAATAGAATAAATGGAAAAATGACAATATCTGAAATTGTGACTAAATATCCGGAAACACTTGATGTTTTCGTTAACAACGGCTTTGCCCAGTTTGAGGATGGAAGAAAACTTAACTCAGCCGGTAAAATTCTAAAACTTGAGTCCGCTTTAAAATCCAAAAAGTACGATGTGGAAACATATATAAAGATACTCGAAGATAAAATAGAAGAAGCCGAAACCAATGTAGATGTGACGCTGAAAGATACCAGAAAAGAGAATGCCGACATAAATATAACGGGTCTTCTCCCTTGTCCTGTCAGAGTTCCTTTAATGGAGAAATTTGACGATTTTCTGGAAAATTATCAGAAAAAATACAATCTGAAAGTGGATTATAAGCTGGAGGCTGCTTCTTTGGGTGCTGATTTTCTGAAAAATATTTTAACAGTGGATAGTGCTGAAAAACTGCCGGATGTTTTTGTCTCAGCAGGTTTCGAGGCGTTTTTCGGCCAAGATTCCGTGGAAAGGTTCAAAAAGAATGATGTGTTTAAGGATTTGACGGATTTTGAATTAAATGATGATTTTAAAGGACTTGATATTGTAGACAAACAGGGACATTACTCTGTTATTTCCGTTGTACCGGCGGTTTTTATGGTTAATCTGCAGGAGCTTGGTGATCTGCCCGTTCCCCGGTCATGGGAAGATATTTTTGATGAAAAGTACAGGCAGAAGGTTGCTTTGCCTGTTGGGGATTTTGACCTTTTTAACGGTATTCTGCTCAATATTTATAAAGATTACGGTAAAGAGGGTGTTGAAAAGCTCGGCAAAAGCCTTATGAAATCTATGCATCCTTCGCAGATGGTGAAAAATGCAGGCAGGAAAATTGAAGAAAAACCAATTATTACGATAATGCCGTATTTTTTCACCAAAATGCTTATGGATTCTCAGACAATGAAGGTTATCTGGCCTTCTGACGGGGCTATAATTTCACCTATTTTTATGCTGACCAAAAGGAATAAAGAAGAAGAATTAAAACCCATTGCCGATTATCTCAGCAGTCCGGAAGTCGGGGAAATTCTTTCACACAGAGGATTGTTCCCTTCATTAAATAATAAGGTTGATAACAACTTGGGTGAAAATGCACCCTTTAAATGGCTTGGATGGGACTATATTTACAATAACGATATCGATGCACTTATTAAAGAAGTAAACACCATTTTTGAAAACAGTGCTTCGGAGGTGACGGTATGAAATTTTTGACTATTTCAGGGCCTCCTTCATCCGGTAAAACGTCTGTTATTTTAAAGGTTATCGATGCGTTCAAGCAGCGCGGAATGAGGGTAGGAGTAGTCAAGTTTGACTGTCTTTCCACGGATGATGACAAGCTTTATGAAAAAAAGGATATTCCGGTGAGAAAAGGGCTTTCGGGCTCATTGTGCCCTGATCACTATTTCGTCAGTAATGTGGAAGCCTGTTTTGAATGGGGCAAGGACTTGGATCTTGATATTTTGATCAGTGAAAGTGCAGGGCTGTGCAACAGATGCTCACCCCATATAAAAGAGATAACGGCAGTTTGCGTTATAGATAATCTGAGTGGTGTGAATACTCCGAAAAAAATCGGCCCCATGCTAAAATCTGCCGATGTGGTTGTTATTACGAAAGGGGATATAGTTTCACAGGCTGAGCGGGAAGTTTTTGCCTCGAGGGTGAAACATGTGAACCCCAAAGCCGTTATTTTAAATGTTAACGGGGTTACCGGGCAGGGAGCTTTTGAGCTGTCCAGTTTTCTGTATGATTCTGCAGAACACGAAACACTTAAGGGCAAAAAACTGAGATTCTCAATGCCTTCGGCACTATGTTCTTACTGTCTTGGTGAAACAAGAATAGGGGATGAGTACCAGATGGGCAATGTCAGAAAAATGGATTCATAAGGGGGAGAGAATGCAGATGGTTGCAGCTTCAAAACCGGAAAATATGAAAATAGAGGAATTGCTTGATAGGTATCCTTTTGCAAAGGACTTTTTTGATTCTTTCGGACTGGAAATTCTTGATGATGACCGGGAGAAATCTTTTTCAGAATATCTGGAAAGTCTGTCAGAAGATTTCCTGGAGGAAAATGCTATAGACAGAGAATCACTTGTCAATTCTCTTGTCGATCTGGTGGAAACGATGGAGGAAGACGATTCTACTGCCGATGTGGAAAGTATATCGATATACGGGGGAAAAGATAAAAACGGCAGAGATGAAAATATAAATCTGCATATCAGAAAGGGTGAAGTTGTTTGTATAGTAGGTCCGACCGGATCCGGTAAAAGCAGGCTTTTGGCGGATATCGAATGGGTAGCGCAAAAGGATACACCCACAGAGAGGCTTGTACACATCAACGGAGAGGAGCCCGATAAAAAGTGGCGGTTTTCCATTGAACATAAACTGGTGGCTCAATTAAGTCAGAATATGAATTTTGTGATGGATTTGACGGTAGAGGAATTTGTGAAAATGCATGCAGAAAGCAGGCTTGTGGAAAGACCGGATGAGAAGGTTGACGAGGTTTTTAAGCTGGCCAATGAACTGGCCGGAGAAACGTTTGACAGGGATACTCAGATTACATCGTTAAGCGGTGGTCAGTCCAGGGCTCTTATGATTGCCGATACGGCGGTTTTAAGCAAATCACCTATAGTGCTTATCGATGAAATCGAAAATGCAGGCATTGACAGACGTAAAGCATTGAATTTGCTTGTGAAAAAAGAAAAAATCGTTTTGATGGCCACCCATGATCCTATACTTGCACTCTTGGGGGATAAAAGACTGGTCATTAAAAACGGTGGTATAAGTAAGGTTATAGAGGTTGATGAAGAGGAAAGAAGCTTGCTGCCAAAATTGCAGAAGATCGATGATAAACTTATGGAATACAGGAATAAACTGAGACACGGAGAAACGTTATCGTAAGACTACGCATTTAGTTTTTAAAATTAAATTTAGGAAAAAAATATAAATCAATCTGGAGGTTGTTATGCACGAAGGTTGCAGCGGAAGTTTTGAAAACGGCAAAGAGGTGGTGAATAAAATCAGGATGATGGGGTTTAATATACAGTATGTTCCCATGCCTTTCGAATATAAATGTGAGTGTGGAGAGGCATTTATGTATGAAATTTTTGAAATGAACTGCCCGGCATGCGGAATGACATACGGAGTAACACCTTGTCACTCATTTGATCCTGCCAATGTTATGGCGGCGGGGAAGGGATACTAAAGGATTTTTTACCACTTGTTGAGACTGGCTGTTGCTTATGAAAAGTAAAGAAAAACGGATAAAAAAAGACGCAAAAATTTTAAAAAAATTTATCCATGTTTACTGCAAAACTCATCATGGGAAACATGAGGGCGGATACTGTCCTGAATGCAAAGAAGTACTGGAATATGCTCTGAAAAGGGACGAAAAGTGTCCGCTTGATCCTAAACCCAAATGTAAAGATTGTCATATCCACTGCTATACTCCTGAAATGAGGCGGAAAATCCGTGAGATTATGAAATTCAGCGGCATATATTATATTAAACGCGGTCGTCTTGACTGGCTTTTTCATTATTTTTTCTGAGAATGCCGTGATAACTGAAGTGTAATCCGTAATGCGTGATCGGTGTGAGGCAGGTTCAATGTTGAATGGTCACTCACCAACTCACCACTTCCCCATCTCACTATTTTACTATCTCTCTATTTTTCTACCTCTACACAGGACTTTCCCATTAACCTATTACGCATCACGGCTCTTACGCATTACGGTATCACCCATTACGTATATATATTTCACTGTTTTTACCCGCTTTCTGCCAGTGATTTAACGAATTTTTTGAATTCTTCCGGTTCCGTCTGCCTTTTAACAACCTCTGTTCCCACCACAAAACCGTCGGCAAATTTCATAACGGCCGATGCATCAGTCGGTGTTTTGATTCCGAAACCGAAGATAACATTGTACCCCGTTTTCTCTTTTATTTCTTTTATTTTTTCTATATTCACCTGATTGTTTAAGTCCGCTTTTGAGCCCGTAACCCCTTTCAGCCCGACAAAATAGATAAAATCCTGACCGTTGAGATAGTGTGTGAGTTTGCCGACATCCGTATCTGTTGCAGCAAAGGGAATGGTCGGAATCTCAAAGCCTTTTTCCTTGAAAAAATAGTGATATTCATTGGGTAAATCGGCTACAATCACTCCATCAAGTGTATCTTTGTATTTTTTGCTGAAATTTTCTGCTCCGAAACGGTAAATTATATTGGAATAGGTCATTATGTATATTTTGGTTTTTTTGTTTCTCCGTATAAACTCCATTAACTCTTCAGTGTTTATTCCGTTTTTCAGCACTTTTTCTCCGGCTTCGGAAATAACCGGACCGTCAGCCACAGGATCGTTAAAGGGGAGTCCTATTTCCACAAAATCGAGCCCGCTGTTCTGGGAGAAAATGAATTCGTCTTTAAATGTTTCAATGTCCGGATAACCTATCATCATATATATTCCTTTCATGACAAGCTGCCTCCTCTGTATTCCCTGACAATTTCCAAATCCTTGTCCCCTCTGCCGGAAAGGTTTAGCAAGATATTCTTCTCTTTGAAAGAATCACTGTTTTTGAATATATATCCCAAAGCGTGGCTCGATTCGAGTGCCGGTATTATCCCTTCATTTCGGGTGAGTTCGTAAAATGCAAAAATAGCATCTTCATCCCGGCAGAATTCGTATCTTACCCTTTCGCTGTCATTTAAAAAAGCATGCTCAGGTCCTACTCCGGGATAATCAAGACCTGCGGAAACGGAATGAACGGGAGAAATCTGCCCGCCTTCCTGCTGAATTACGTAAGAATGTGAGCCCTGAAAAATGCCTTTTTGGCCTTTGCCGAATCTTATAGCGTGTTCTCCGGGTTTATCACTTAATCCTCCTGCTTCTACACCTATAAGCTCAACTTCTGTATCCATAAACCCTCTGTAAATACCGATGGCGTTGCTGCCTCCGCCTACACACGCAATGACATAATCGGGCAGTTTATTTGATAAGTCAAAATATTCCCTTGCTTCCCGGCCGATAATGGATTGAAAGTGGGATACTACAGCCGGAAAAGGGTGGGGGCCTAAAGCTGAGCCTAGCAGATAATGGGTATTGTCAACATTTGCCACCCAGTCCTTTAAACAGGCACTGACAGCGTCTTTAAGTGTTTTACTTCCCTTATCGACAACATTTACTTTTGCTCCCAGCATTTCCATTTTTTCAACGTTTACTCTCTGTCTTTCGGCATCCGTTTTCCCCATATATATTTCGCACTCCAGATTGAAAAGTGCACATGCTGTGGCCGTTGCCACACCGTGCTGCCCTGCACCGGTTTCTGCTATAATCCGCTTTTTTCCCATCTGCCGGGCAAGCAGAGCCTGTCCAATCGTGTTGTTAATTTTGTGTGCTCCGGTGTGAAGCAGATCCTCCCTTTTCAGGTATAGATTAAAACCGTATTTCCCCGATAGATTTTTGGCATAATAGATTGGTGTGGGCCTGCCTGCGTATTCCTTCATATATTTAAGAAATTCATTGTTAAAATTTTCATCGTTTTTTGCTTTCAAGAAATTTCTTTCCAGTTCATTCAAAGCCGGCATGAGTGTTTCCGCCACAAACTGCCCACCGTACTCCCCGTAAAATCCGTTTTTCATGTTTCCTCCTTGCAAAATGTCATCTTATGTTCCGTTGCTTATTAAAACATTGTCTGTGATATGAAATTTTTCATTTTGTCAAAGCTTTTTTCCCCCGCTTCATCTTCCACGCCGCTGGAAACATCCACTCCGAACGGCCGGTATCGTCTGATAATCCGGGTGACATTTTCTGGATTAAGTCCGCCTGCGAGTATGATGGTTTCTCTGTATTTTTCAATCCAGCTTCTGAAATTTTCAAAAGCTCCCGAACCTTTGCTCATATCGTATAAAAGATATTCGTATTTTATATTCTTAGCCGGTTCTTCAGCTGTTGCAAAAATTGTTGGAAATTTTGTGTTTACCGGTTCATAAATTTGTATGTAGTCAAAGTATTCAGCCACATCTTGAACTTCATCATAAGTGATTCCGACGGCAGCACTTTTAATGCCTTCTTTTTTTGCACATTCAGCCAGCTCTTTTGCTTTTTCAATACCTACGAACCGTTTGCTCCTTTTATGAAGCACAACGCCTATCATGCTGTAATTCAGCTTTGCAGCATATTTTATCTGCTCGTTGGTTTTCATACCGCAAATCTTTACAAACATTTATTCCAGCCCTCTGTATAAATTCTGAAAACTCTCTTTGATGTTACCTGATTTCATAAGATAAGTACCTATGAGAAAAGCATCTGCTCCGGCTTTGCGAAAATTTACAATGTCTTCGGTGCTGTTTATTCCGCTTTCAGCAATTTTAAAAAAAGTGTCCGGCAGTGCGTTTAAAATTTGTGCCCCTTTTTGCTTATCAATTTCAAGGGTATCCAGATTTCTCGAATTTACTCCAACCATAGCAGGTGATAAGTTTTTTATTTTTTCGTATTCTTCAGGTGTGTGAATTTCATACAGAATATGCAGGTTCATTTCCCGGGCTTTTTCTGATAATTTTTCTATTTCTTCCTGTGTTAAAATGGCTGCAATGATTAGTATAATATCTGCACCAAACGCATATGCGGCCTCTATCTGTCTTTCGGAAATAATAAAATCTTTGCACAGTACAGGGATATTAACTTTTTCTGATACTTCTTTCAGGTATTCGAATGAGCCTTTGAAAAAATGTTTGTCGGTAAGTACACTTACAGCTCCGGCTCCGTATTTTTCGTATTGTTCTGCCTGTTCTGCGGGTGATGCATCCGGCTTTATTTCTCCAATCGAGGGGGAAGCCTTCTTAACCTCGGCAATAAACGGTTTATTTTTTAGTGCTTGCAAAGGCTCAAAAATATCTTTTGTTCTTTTTGGCAGATTTTCCGGAATTTCTTCAATCTCGTATTTTTTGTTCGCCAGTATTTTATCAAGCATTTAAACAGCCTTTTCCATTATCATCTTATTTAATTTGTCCGATACACTGCCTTCTTTGATAACATTTCTTGCCGTATAAAAGCCTTCCTTTAAAGAATACAGATTCATTGTGTAAAGGCTGACAGCTGTATTAAGTGCAATCAGATCGGTCAGCTGCTCATTTTTACCTTCTATGGCTTCCAGAAAAAGTTTTTTGGCATCTTCTTTAGAGTTTACCACAGGCATGGGAAATTTTTCGAAAAAGTCGGAAGGGGCTATTTCAAATTTTTCTATTCTACCCTCTTTGACATGACGCACATAGGTTATATCCGAGGAGGAGATTTCGTCATATCCGTCTTTTGAAGAGTAAACGATAATATTGTCTCTGCTCTGAATCTTCAGGGCTTCGGCATACAGATCCAGCTTATCAGCTCTGTTAATTCCGATCGTTTGATAATCGGGGGAGCCTGGGTTCAGCATCGGTCCCAGGTAGTTGAAAATGGTGGCCACACGAAGATCTTTTCTGACTTTTGCTACATTTTTTAATGCCGGGTGATAGTGAGGGGCAAAGAGGAAAATGAAGTTGTTATTGTTGAAATAGGTATGGGAATTTGCTTCGTCAAGTTTTGTGGGAATTCCGAGTTCATCCAGTATATCTGCAGATCCAACTTTGCCGCTTTGTGCCATATTTCCGTGTTTTAATACTTTTATTCCCATTGCTGCCAGAACGAGGGAAACTGCTGTGGAGACATTTAGAGTTGATTTGCCGTCGCCGCCTGTTCCGCAGGTATCGATAGTTCCTTTGGCAGAATGCTGAAATTTCAACTTATGTTCATTCAAAACGGTTGCAGCTGCAGCCACCTCTTCAGCTGTTTCCCCCCTGAGTTTCATGGCTATCAGGGCAGAACCGATTCCGGCTTCTGATATTTCTCCGGTGAGTATGCCATTAAAAAGTGTTTTAACTTCGTCAAAATTCAGTATTTTGCCGTTGTTGACTTTTTGTACGATACTATGCATAGCTTACCTCCCTTTTGCTGCTTTTTGAGTATTCTATAAAATTGTTGATTATCTTTTGCCCCTGGCTGCTGAGATAGGACTCCGGATGAAACTGTACGCCGAATAAGTGTTTTGAAGAGTTTTCAACGGCCATTATTTCACTATCCGAAGCTGATCTGGCTATTGCGATATCATCCGCCTCTACAGCCAGTGAATGGTATCTTACTGCATTAAATGATTCGGTAATCCCTGAAAGAAGTATACTTTCATGCTCTTTTTTTATTGTGTCCAACTTGCCGTGTTTGATTGAAGCTGCCCTTCTTACGGGGTATCCGAGATAATGGCAGATACACTGCATTCCCAGACAGACTCCGAAAATCGGTTTTGATCCCATATAATGTTCCAGATATTTTAAAGAAGTGCCTGCGTTTGAAGGATTTGAAGGCCCCGGTGATATAACAATACCTTCATATTTATCCGCCGGTATAAATTCATCATTCTTTATCACGTCGACTTTTTCCCCCTCTTTTAGGAAAAGGCTGTAAAGGTTGTAAGTGAACGAATCGTAGTTATCAATTAGCAAAAACATTTTCGCCCTCCAGATTTTTTATTCTGTCGATAGCCGTGAATAATGCTTTCAGCTTACCTTCCACTTCATGGTATTCCTTTTCCGGTACACTGTCGTAAACGATACCGGCTCCGGCTCGTATGATTGTTTTGTCGGGTTTTACCATGGCGCTTCTGATGGTTATACAAGTATCAAGGTTTCCGTTATAAGAGATATAACCGGCGCAGCCTGCGTAAAATCCTCTATGTGATCTTTCGCACTCACTTATGATTTCCATTGCTCTGATTTTAGGTGCACCGCTTACTGTTCCCGCCGGGAAAGTGCTTACGAATGCATCGAGTGATGTTTTGTCGTCTCTGAGCCTGCCCGATACTTCCGAAACGATATGGACAACGTGTGAATAAACTTCTGCATTAAAGGATTTTTCCACTTTCACCGAACCGGTGTCACAGCTTGTATAAAGGTCGTTTCTGGCCAGATCCAGAAGCATAAGATGCTCGGATTTTTCCTTTTCATCTTCAAGAAGATCGGTCTTAATTTTCTCAATATCTTCGCCGACTGGATATGTGCCCGCAATCGGCTTTAGTGTTGCTTTGCAGTTTTCCACTTTCAGATGAATTTCAGGGGAAGAGCCCAGCATTGTTTTGTCTTTCATCTTGAAATAAAACATATAGGGCGAAGGATTTACATTCCTTAATGATCTGTAAAAACTTAACGGATGGATATTTCCCTTTACTTCATATTTATTGGAAAATACGCATTGTATGAGCTCGCCGTCTGCTATATCAGACTTGAGCTTATTAACCGTTTTTTCAAATTCTTCTTTAGAAAATTCCTTTGAAACGTTTAGCTTGTCAGAGGATGTGTAATTATCGAAATTGAAATCGTTGATTTCATCAGCCATTTTCCTTGTTCTTTTTAATGCTGTTTCGTAATTCTCTTCTAAATTTCCATTGATTTCGGCATTACAGGCTGCATAAACCCTTCCTGTCCTGTTGTCAAAAACATAAAATTCGTTCATAAGCATTAAATAGATAAGATTTTCATCGGCAGGCTCAGTGAGCTTTTGTCTTAAAGTACCCGTATAATTGATGAATTCATAGCCGAAATAACCTACATAGCCGCCGGAAAATGCCCCGAACATGGGATCGGCATACCCGTTAAATTTTTCTATTTTGCTGTTGAGATAATCCACCGGGTTGATGTCGATTTTGGTTTTTTTGCCGTTTTTCTCGATGTTAAGACTGCCGTTTTTAAGTGAAACAATTTCGGACGGGTTGATTCCGAAAAAAGAAAACCTTGAAAAAGTCTTGTCCAAATTTGCGCTTTCCAGCAAAAAGAGATTGTCTCTGTTGGAAAAATTCTTCAACAGCCCTATGGGGGTAAGGGTGTCGCCTACAATCTCACGGTAAATGGTAACATGAGAATATTTTTCTGAAAGTTTTCTAAATTTCGCTTTGTCCGGGTATATCATATTTCCTCCTGATATAAAAAAAGGCCGTGGTATAATCCACGGCCTTAAGATACAAAAAAAGGCCGTGTGGTTGTTCACCACACGGCCCTTATATTTTTACACAAAGGTAGTGAACAACCTAACTTATCCAGTTGACTGTCCACCACCAAGCTTTATTGATTAACATTATTTTCATTTCCATATTTTGCATAATACTCATTAAAAAAGTTTTGTAAAGTATTTTTTTGGCAATCTGCCAAAATTTACGCATTTATAAAATTTGACAATACGTTAGATCGATAACGGGATTTTCACTCATATCCGAGATCGGAACTCGTAACTACTGCCAGTAACCGCCTACACCCTTCTCTCATAATTGTTTTTCTTATCAAATACTTGGTCAGTTAAAAGGTTTATTCACAGGGTGTGATCGGTAACTGGCAGTACGTTCCTCAGACATCGATCTCTCCATTCGTGGAAATCCCGTTATTGCCATAGCTCTTAAAAAAATGGAAGGGTGGCAGTATTTTTTTATGTTACTTCGATAATTTTTTTGTCGATATTTATATATGCCTTGTTTCTGCCGTCTGATTTTGCCTTGTACATGAGTTCATCTACATTTTTAATGATTTTGTCGATATTATCAGAAGTAGCTTTGCAAATAACGGCTCCGATGCTTATTGTTACCGGGATTTGCCCGCCATCTTCCTTAATATTTAAATTTCTTGCCGCTTCCAGCAGCTTTGAGATAATTGCCGGCATATCAGCTTCTTCCTGGCCGGGGAAAATACAGATAAATTCTTCTCCTCCGAATCGACCGATAATATCAGATTTACGGACAGAGTTTTTTATTGCTTCTGTTAATTTTATTAATACCATGTCACCCAAATCGTGACCGTGCCGGTCGTTTATATTCTTAAAATGATCGATATCCCACAAAGCTATCCCAAAACTGTGACTATAACGTCCGGCATTATAGTTGACATGCTCCAGCTGTTCCATAAAAAAACGTCTGTTATAAAGCCCGGTTAAGGGATCAATGGTTGCTTTTTTGAATAATTCTCTGTTCGTTTCCTCCAAATCGTCATACAGTTTTTTTGTTTTAATATTGCTTGTTACCCTAAGTATTGCTTCTTCAGCTGAAAACGGTTTGAGAATGTAGTCGTTGGCACCGTGAAGCTGGAGTGTCCTCATAAAGGAACTTTCTCTTGAAGATGCCAGTATGAGGATAGGAACATTTTTCAGAGATTTTTTGTGTCGGAGTTCTTTTGTGAGCTCCATCCCGTCCATCTTTTTCATAAACAAATCGGCAATAATGATATCCGGAGTACCTTTCTTTAGGTTTTTGAAAAGCTCTGAAGGGTCAGAAAATGTTGAGACTGTAATTCCGGTGGATTTGAGAATATTTTCCAGAAACTGCATTTCCGATATATTGTCGTCAATTATCCATGCTGATGAGCCACTGATATCCGAAATCGATATGATTTCTACAATTTCATCCACATATTTGACGAAGTCTTCGTTTACCTTTGATTTTTCCAGAAAATCGATGGCTCCGGCTCCGAAAGCTTTGAATTTCAGAGCCTCATCATTTTCATTTGAGGTTAATACAATCACAGGCACCGAGCGGAATTTTCTTTTCTTTTGCATATATTCACAAAGATCTAGTCCCACCCCATCCTGCAGTTCGTATGAAATAATAGCAAGTGAAGGGAGAAATTCGTCCAGTATATCTTTTGCTTCCGAGTATGAATTAGCCGTCAAAATTTTGTACTTACCCTTCAGATAGTTCTCCAAAACAAATCTTGACACTTTGGAAGGGTCTGCTATAAGGATATACTTTTTCACCGCAACCTCTGTTTTAGTCAAAGATGGTTTAAATAAAATACAATCATATACAGCTTGGAGGAAAAATGTCAACAAGAGTTAGATTTGCTCCCAGTCCTACCGGACATCTGCATGTGGGAAATGCCAGAACTGCACTCTTTAATTATCTTTACGCAGCCTCGAAAAAGGGAAAATTTATTCTCCGTATAGAGGACACAGATCTGCAGCGCTCGTCTTTGGAAAATGAAGAAATGATATACGAAGATATGAACTGGCTGGGATTTTACTGGGATGAAGGACCGAGAAAAGGCGGTGATAACGGCCCGTACAGACAGACGGAGCGGTTTGACCTGTATAAAAAATATGCGGATAAACTGCTTGAAAAAGGTCACGCATATAAATGCTTCTGTTCAAAGGAGGAACTTGAAGAAGAGAAGGAGAAAGCTTTGGCTGAGGGCAGACCGCCCCGCTACAGCGGAAAATGCAGGAATTTATCTGAAGGTGAAATTGAAAAGCTTGAGAATAAAGGGATAAAACCTTCAATCCGGTTTAGAGTAAACAAAGAAAATATTATTGTAAGTGATGAAATCAGAGGTGACATAGACTTTAAAACCGATTCGTTCGGTGATTTTATTATAGTCAGACCTGACGGCACACCGGTTTACAATTTTGTTGTTGTGATCGATGACGCGCTTATGAATATATCCCATGTTATACGAGGCGACGATCACCTGAGTAATACGCCGAAGCAGGTTCTTATGTTTGAGGCTATGGGGTTTGATGTACCTAAATTTGCCCACATACCGATGATATTGGGTCCGGATCACTCCAAATTAAGCAAAAGGCACGGTGTTACCAGTATCAACGCGTTCAGAGATAATGGTTATCTTCCAGAGGCTTTGTTTAATTATCTTGCGCTTTTGAGCTGGTCTGATGAAAATGAAAGAGAAATTTTATCACGTGAGGAGCTTGCCGAAGTTTTTAGTCTTGAAAGGGTATCCAAAAGTGCGGCTGTCTTTGATTTTGAGAAGCTGAAATGGATGAACGGCATATATATAAGAAATCTTGATGAAGATGACTTTTTTGAGAGAGTAAAACCGTTTATTGTGAAATCGGGAGTGACCGACGGGGATTATATTGACGAAAATCCCGAGAGAGTAAAATATATGGCTCTTTCTGTAAGGGACAACCTGGATCTGCTTTCGGATATCGGCGATTATCTGAAGATTTATTTTGAATATCCTGAAACTTTCGACGAGCAGGCTTCGGAAATTTTATCGTGGGAAACAACACCCGTTGTGATTAATATGTTTAAGGAAGAAATTGAAAGTGCAGAAGAGATTGATGCGGCAAAATATAAAGAAATTGTAAAAAAAATACAGAAAGAGAAGAAAATCAAAGGGAAACCGCTTTTTATGGCAATCCGGGTTGGCGTCAGCGGCAAAACAAAAGGTCCTGAAGTGGATAAACTTGTCACACTTCTGGATAAAGACGAGCTTTTGAAACGCCTGTCAAAGGTTTCCGCTTATTTGAGTGAGTGACAGATGCTGAAAGTAGGAATTATGGGCCGGCCTAATGTCGGCAAATCGACACTTTTTAACAAGATAACAGGCAGCAGATCTGCCATTGTGAACAATATGCCCGGTGTGACCAGGGACAGACTGGAAAAAGTCACCGAATGGCTTGGTGTAAAGTTTAAAGTGGTGGATTCGGCCGGTTTCGATCTTAAAGAAGAAATCATAAAAAAAGAGATGCAGCAGCAGTTTTTCACTCTTCTGGATGAGGTGGACGTCTGTCTGCTGATCGTTGATGTGACCGAAGGTGTTCATTCCCTTGACGAAATAGTATGCAATCTCCTCAGGGAGAAAGGCAAAACGTTTTTCCTTGTGGTAAACAAAGTTGATAGTGAAAAAAGGGAATATCTGGCAAGTGAATTTTACAGGCTCGGAGTATCCGAGATGTTCCTCATCAGTTCAGAACACGGAAGGAATGTTGACATGCTTCTGGACAGAGTCCTTGATGAGGCTCAAAAATTCAGTCAGGAAGAAGAGGAGCCCGATGAACTGCCCGATTCCCTTAGACTGACGATAATCGGTAAACCTAATGTTGGTAAATCCAGTATATTGAACAGGATACTGGGGAAGGAAAGGGTTATTGTAACTGAAATCCCTGGGACAACAAGGGATGCAGTGGACACATATTTTACTTTTGAAGGTAAAGATTATGTTCTGACGGATACGGCAGGCATCCGTAAAAAGTCGGTCATGTTTAAGGACGCTGTGGAGAAAATCGGGTATTACAGAGGTATGGATGCACTTGAGCGTTCTGATATTGCCATTGCAATTCTCGATGCCACACAAGGGGTTACCGAGAGAGATGTGAAAATTATAGCGGATGCCGTTGATATGGGACGCCCTGTCATTATTGTTTTTAACAAATGGGATTTGATCAAAGAGAATAAACGAAAGATAGCAAAGAATTTGCAGCTTCAAGTGCAGGACAGGATTAAATTTATCACTAATCCGCCGATAATTTTTACTTCATCTTTTACCGGAAGCCGTATAGACAATATTTTCAAATATGCTCAGACTTTGTATAAAGAGTATTCAAAAAGAATAAAAACTGCCGAGCTTAATAAGCTTTTGCAGTTTGCACAGGAGAAGCATCAGCCGCCTGTTGTAAGCAACAGAAGACTGAAATTTTTCTATATGACCCAAGTGGATGTAAAACCGCCCTATTTTGTGATATTTGTAAACTATCCTGACGCTGTACATTTTTCCTATAAACGCTATATTCTTAATCTGATAAGAGAAGCATACGGTTTTGACGGTATTCCTCTAAGAATGGGGATCAGGAAAAGGAAAGGCAGAGATGAAAAATAGCATTAAATTATATGAATATTATATTTTTAACATTGAAAAAATGAAGCTATAAGTTATTATTGTTGTAAATTGATATCGGATGATTTTGGAGGAAAATTATGATTAAATCACTGTTGAATAAAAAAGTATTAGTTTTTTGTGTTGTTCTGGCATCTTTCCTTTTAATTTCGTGTGAATCAGGACAGAATAAAAGTGAGAGCAAAACTTCTGAGCTTTCAGGAGAAAAAGTTGAGGGGCTGAAGACGATAGGAATGCCCGGGTTGAATGAATTAAAGGAAAAATATTCGGACAAAATTATACTGGTAAATTTCTTCGCTTCGTGGTGCCCGCCGTGCAAAGAGGAAACCCCTGAATTTATAGAAGTATATAATGCGAATAAGGATAAATTTGTTATTATCGGATTAAGTATAGACGACAGTAAAAAGGATGCTGTAAATTTTATCAATGATATGGGAATTACCTATCCCGTATTTCATGCCAAAAGATCACTGGAGAAAAGACTTAATGTCACCGGTGTACCGACTAACATTTTTTATGCACCCGGCGGAGACTTATACAATTTTTATGTGGGCGCTTTAAGTAAGGACTTTGTTGAAAAGGCCATAGCTCAGATATCTGGATAAAACAATAAGTTTTTGTAATTGGCATCGCCTCAAAACATGAAAAAAACACATTATTCGAAGCTCTTGTTTTGCGGCTTCCAAATTTATTAAAAACACCTTGTTTCAAAAAGTGTGGTGATTGCAAAAAAGATTGATTTCAAGTTTCGCAATCTCAAAATAATAAAAAAGGAGAGATTGCTTCGTCGTTATCAATTCTCGCAAAGACTTGCAGAAAGTGCAAGTGCGAAACTTGAAGATTGATTTGTATTGACCATATTTTTATTTAGGTCTAAATGTATTGATTTAGAAGGTTTTGCATAAGCTTATTATTGCAATCCTGCAGTATTCTGTCATCGGTCCAAGTTCGGTATGGTCTTTTTGGTTTATGCAAAACTATATTTCAGGAGCAAAATATGTCCAAAAGTAAATTTAAGGTGCTAATTGCCGAAGATGATAGGGATGCCCGTAAGCTGTGCAAAGATTTTCTGGAAAATCTTAGTTTTGAAGTTTACGAAGCTTCAAACGGAACAGATGCTCTCGAGACAATTGAAAAGGAAGAAATTTCTATGGTTCTGCTGGACTGGGTTATGCCTGGGATTGAAGGGATAGAGGTCTGCAGGAGAATAAGGGATCTGGATATAAACAGGTATATCTATATTATTATGGTCACGGGCAAATCCGAAAAAAAAGATATAATAGAAGGGTTGCAGGTTGGGGCTGACGATTATGTGGTAAAACCGTTCAGTTTTCAGGAGCTGAAGGTGAGAATAATGTCAGGTGAACGTATTTTGAAACTCGAAAAGAGACTGAGGGAAGCTCATGAGAAGCTTTATGAACTTTCCGCATATGATAGTCTTACGGGTGTTTTCAACCGCGCTAGTATTCTTGATAAATTCAGCCAGGAACTTGAAAGAGGACAGAGGATAGGGCACGAGGTAAGTGTTATTTTTGCTGATATCGATGACTTTAAAAGTATTAATGATAAATTCGGTCACCTAATCGGCGATGAGGTTCTAAAAGAGGTTGCCGATATTATGTCTGAAAACTGCAGAAATTATGATTTTGTCGGCCGATACGGCGGTGAGGAATTTGTTGTTATTGTGCCCGGCCTGAAATCTGAGTGCGCCTGCAGTGTCGCAGAAAGAATAAGAAAAGCTGTTTGTGAAAACCCTATCCATGTGGCCAATATGGAAATTCCCGTAACCTTAAGCTTGGGTGTCGCCTCTTCAAAAGAGTCGGGTTATCCGAAGGAGATAATAGATCTGGCTGACAAGGCTCTTTATGAAGCCAAAAAAAGCGGCAAAAATTCCACTGTAAAAAGTAAAACCTAGTGATCAAGTATTAAGGGCTAAGTACCAAGTACTAAGGTAAAGGTAGAGGAAAAGGAAAAGATTGTTGACTATGTTTCGGAGCCAGGGCTTCAGAAATTAGTTGATTGGTGTACTTGTATATTTGTTATTGGTGAAAAAAGCTGCAAAGTGCTAAGAGTTAAGCTTTCGGCCGAGCACTTAAGTTTTAAGTGCTCGGTTAGTCCCGCGGGCCTGTGAATACTGGATTTCAATAAAATACTTGCTCGGCTAAAGCCGCGCTTCCTGAGTTATTCAAAAGTCTTAAACCATAAACCAAATTCCAGCTGTCATCCCTATTTTATTAAAGATATTTTGCTTAAATCATACCAGTTCGGTGTGCATTGTAACTATTTATAAAACATCATTAAATTGATAAGGCATAAAAGTTGCTATGTAATTCTTATAATTTGTTGGTAATAAATCTAAAAATATAAGTAAATTTGAATATGGTTAATGTTGAATGTTTTTATTTTAAGTTAATCTTATTACAATTTGGGTTGGAGTATGAAAACGATTTTAAAAACTACAGTTTTACTTTTTTTGTTTTTAATGATTTTTGGGTTTGAGCAAAAACCTGTTTGTGAAAAATGCCATGATACAACCTTTCAGAATGCGGATGGAAGTTTAGAAGAATGCAAATCCTGCCACCGTAATTTTACACACAAGAAAAAGCTTCCTCTTGAAGGGTTCAATAATAAAGACTGCAACAGCTGTCACGATCACTACAGTTTTGACAGGTTGTACTTGAAAAGCGGATTTGTCAGAAGTCTGAAAGGAAAACATTTAGATCCCCACAATTCATCCTACATGTGTGTTTCGTGCCACAAAACCACAGAAGCCGGCAAGCTGAACAAAAAGCTTCTGTTTCCTAATGACGTGAAGGTATGCGAACGTTGTCATAATGAGAAGTATGTTACCATGGAGGCTCACAGTGTTAATTTTAAATACCAGAAAAGTAGAAGTGTTAAAATACCGGATGATTTCCCCCTTTATAAAGGAAAAGTTACCTGCCTCACTTGCCATAAATTCAAGTGTGAAAAAGATACCGGTCATGTTGCAGCAGACGATTTCTATCTAAGAGTGAAAACTAGTTCAAGACAGCAGTTCTGCCTGAGATGCCACGTAAGTACTGAGTTTAAGAGGTATAATCCTCATATTCAGTTTGATGAAAAAGGTAATATTATCCATGAGACATGCGTTGTCTGTCATTCTAAGGAGCCAAACCTTCGTACTGATGATAGCAGAAATGATGTAAAGTTAAAAGGTACTGTTAACGAAATATGTAACGGCTGTCATATGATTAGAACCGCTCATCCGACCGGTGTAAATCATATAAAAAAGATGCCCAAAGATATGCTCACTTATCTGAAAAACAATATAAAAGAAAAAAATATATATTTCCCTATTGGAGAAGGAGGGAAGATACTTTGTGTAACATGTCATTTGCCGCATCAGTTTCGTCTGATAGAGGGGCAGGCGAAAGGTAAGTACCCGAAAAGAACGCGTATGCTTTCCGGGTATGATTTATGTCTGATGTGCCATAAGAAATAATTTTAGGAGAGGGATATGAAGAGAGTGTTATGTGTTTTCATTTTTTTGTTTTTGTTAATTGCCACAAATTCTGTTTATGCCGCCGATGACGAAAACTGTATCCTCTGTCACAAGTACAGGGCTCTTGCTAGGGTTGATGATACTGGTGAAACCCGGCTGTTTTATGTCAATGAGGATCTTTACCAGAGTTCTGTACACGCCAGGATTAAGTGTACGGAATGTCATTCGGAAATTGAGAAAATCCCTCATAAAACAGATGCCAAAGTGGATTGTATGAATGAGTGCCATTTGACTGAGCCTACCAGTGAAAAAAGATTTTCACACAAGGGTGTAGAAAAAGCTTTAAAAAACAGCATTCATAACCCCGATAATAAGTATGTTAATAACGATGATCCGGAGGATTTCCCGAACTGTATTGATTGTCACGCCAATCCTTTGTTTAAACCTTTGAATATTTATAAAAACGTAACTTCAGAAGGTCTTAATCCGAAAGCACTTGCACGTTGCGCCCTGTGTCATGAAGATGAAAATTTTGTGAAGTATTTTTATAATCATGTCAGCCACAGACTGCACAGAAGCCGGAATAGTAAAGAGATTCTTAATATGTGCCAAGACTGTCACAAAAAAGAAGAGCTGGCAAAAAAACATGACCTGAAAAATGCTGTGGAAACATATCTGGACACATTTCATGGCAAAGCAGTAAAATTTGATTACCATGGTGCACCTGATTGTATAGACTGCCACGTTAAAATGAACAAATCGGCTCATTCCATAAAAAGTTATGAAAATCCTGAAAGTGCAGTAAACGAAGGCAACAGATGGAAGACTTGTGCCAGGCCCTCCTGCCATCCGAATGCAGGTCCCGGCATGGGTGAGGTAAGGATGCATGTTGTTATAGACAAGAAACTTTATCCTTATGAATATTATACAGCACTTGGCTTTACTATACTTACGCTTGGTGCTTTTATACCGCTCATTATTGTCCTTATCCTTGAGCTTATAAGGGAGCTGTTTCCTAATCTTTCATTGAAAAAGCGCAGGAGGAATTAAAATGACAAAGCAGCCTTTAATTAAAATAGTGAAGGGTAAAAAATATTATCTGAAAATGAATTATGCACAGAGAGTGCAGCATTTAATTCTTATGTCCACATTTATACTGCTCATACTTACAGGGTTTCCTTTGAAGTTTTACTACTATCCCTGGGCGGAATCACTTATGCGTTTTTTCGGAGGACCTGAGGTAACTGCAGTAATACACAGAATTTGCGGTGTTACAATGGTCGCCCTTTTCTTTTACCATTGGTACTACCTGTTTAAGAATCTTTTTAAATATTATATTTTACCGGCAAAAAAGAAAAAGGCTTTCTCCATATCGGGTATGCTTAAGTTTATTTATTATTCCCCGATGTTTCCGAGAATCAAAGATTTAAAAGATGTGAAAGATTTTCTGAAATATGTCTTTTTTATTTCTGATGAAAAGCCTAAGCATGAAAGATTTCACTGGCGGGAAAAATTTGACTATTGGGCAGTCTTCTGGGGTATTCCGCTTTTGGGGTTAACCGGAGCAATTCTCTGGTTTGAAACGTATGCTACTAAAATAATGCCGGGCTGGGCAGTCAACGTCAGCTTTATTGCTCATTCCGATGAAGCTTTGCTGGCAGCTGCTGTTATTCTTATATGGCATATGTACAACGCTCATGTGAATTATGATAAATTTCCAATGTCTCCTCTTTTTCTGACGGGATACCTTCCCGAAGAGATTATGAAGCATGAATATTATCTTGAATGGGAACGTCTCGAAAAGATGGCCGAGCAAAATCCTGACATAGTCTTTAATGTTGACAGTTATAAGCAAAGAAAAAAAGAAGAACTGGAAAAACAGTTCGATGTAAATATGGAAGCCGTTGATGAGCTAAATGATGATAATTCTTCAGATACTAATTCCAGGGGGTAGGATGTGAGTGCAAGAGAAAAACTTTCATTTGTTAAAAAAATATATTGTATTATCGGGATATTTCTTCTGCTGGGCTCAACATATCTTGTTATAAAGCTTGTTATGCATATATGGCACAAAGTACCTGAAGAGTCTGCACATGAGAAAAAAATGACTGAAGAAGAGAAAATGTTCAAAAATATGATGGAGGGGGTCGAAAAGAAAGCGGAATATGATCTTGGCTATAAAGTGATAAAAGAGGAAAAGATTGAAGATCACTTTCATCATATAGGCAATATGCCCAAACATGATAAATTTAATTTATGTATAAGCTGCCACGGTGATGTTCCGCACGATAAAAGCAAGGAGATAAGAGCCTTTCTTAACATGCACAGTGATTTTTTGGCTTGTGAAACCTGTCATATAAAAATTGAAAAGGATTCGCATAAAAAATACGTGTGGTACAGCAAAGAAAGCGGTAAGCTGAAGGATATAAATGGTATCGAAGATTATTTAAGCAATGCTAACTATAAACTCATGCCTTTAAAATATGAAAAAGATGATTTTGTTCGTTTTGATTCTGAGCAGTTGAGAGAGTTTGTGCAAAAATTTAAAAAAATTCTTCCCGAATTAGGTCCGTCCCGTAAAAGCCGCGGACTTAAAATGATACATAAAAGTACATCGGAAAAACCTGTTTCTTGCGGGGAATGTCATGCCAAAACGCTTGAGGAATCATACCTCCCTCTTCGGGAAGTTGGGTATACAAATGGGAGAGTGGCACAGATACTTGGAAATGAAGTTGTGGGAATGGTTAAAAAATATGAAAAATTTTATATTCCGAAGCTTTTCTCTCCCGGACAGAAGGAAAATAAAAATCAGGGCAGCAAAGAGGAATAAAAAGAACTTTAAATAACGCAGGAAATATGGCGAGAAAGTTTTTACGTGTAATGCGAGATAGGTTTTAGATTTTGGAAGTGGGGCTTTAGGGGATAGGTAAAGGTAGAGGTGAAGATCTCTCGGCTTCGCTCGGGATGACATAAGTTGTTGTCTAGCACCCGCCTTGTGCGGATAAATAAAATGTAAACATATTTACCAGTCTAAAAGACTGGTGCTATCCTCAGGCATCCTTTCGAACGAAGTGAGAAATCGCTGCCATATGAAACGATATAATAAACAAATATGCAAGTGTTCTTAGGTAATAGGTTATAGGCGATGGGTTTAGGTATAGATAAAGATTAAAATTGAGTTGGTTGAGATAGCTGAGAGGGTTGAAATGGACATTCAATTATTATCTCACTATCTAACCTATGAAACTGAAGTATGAAAAAACATATTATACATCGGAGTTTTGAATGAGGAAAATTCTTTTATTGGTTCTGTTTTTTTTGTTCGCAAACAATGTGGGTAAGTTATACGCTCTTAATTTAATACCTGTAAAAAAAGTGGGAGAGGTTAATTTTAAAAAACACTCCCTGCCCACTGATGTGGTTTTCAGGGACTCCGATTCTTTTTATCTGCTGGATGCCTATGAACCGGCCGTGCTGCTGTATGAAAATTTTCAAAAAAAACGGAAAATAAAACTGAATGTACCAGATGATGGGATGTGCTTTGAAAGGCATGAGAACAAATATTTTATATGTGTTCCTGCAGAAAGTAAAATCTATATTTTAAATGAAGACTTTAGAATTGCGGGCAGCATTAAGAATTCACAGGGTGCATTTAACCCAACGGATATAGCATTTTACGACAATAAATTTTATGTTGCCGACAACGACAACCACAGAGTAATGGTTTTTAACGAAAAAGGCTCCCTGATTAATAAAAAAGGAGAATACGGATTTGATTATCTGATGTTCAGGTATCCCTTTGATATTGCTATTGACAGCAGAGGAGATCTGTTCGTTTCAGAAGTTATTAACACAAGAATTCAGCAGCTGACTTACGATTTGAAATATGTAAATTATATCGGAGGATGGGGGGTATCTTCCGGTCACTTTTACAGGCCTAAAGGTGTTGTGATTTACAAAGATAAATATCTTTTTGCAGCTGATGGGTATATGGGGCTAATTCAGGTTTTCGATAAAAAAGGTAACTTTATAGGCGTTCTGGGAGATTCTGACGGTAAAAAGCTGAAATTTGCATCTCCTGTAAGGATGACAATATACAAAGATAAACTTGCAGTAACGGATTTTCTTGATAAATCGGTTAAAATTTTTAGTCTCAAAGGTTTTAAATGAAAAAAACGATTATTTGCCTAATATTATTGCTTGCGGCTGTATTACTTGCGGCTGTTCAAGTATACGCTAAAGGCGGAGGCAACCCGGACTCTGCTAAAGAGTGTGCGATATGCCATTACGAATGGATGGATCCGTTTTTTTATGAGTTTAAAGGAACAGACCTGGTTCCCTATCAGAAAGAGCGTGTGGTTGCTACGCAGGAAATATGTTTCGGATGTCACGACGGTACCGTTGTGGATAGTAGAAAAAGGGTCTGGGCAAAGGATATGCACAAGACAGGTGTTGAAATACCTGAGGAGATGAAAGTTCCCGATATCCTCCCCTTGAAAAACGGTAAAATTGTATGCAAAACCTGTCACACTGCACACGGTACCGGCAATCCCCGGGAAGAAGGGTACGAGCGGAGTATTTTCCTTAGAATGGAAAACGGAAATTCAGAGCTTTGCAAAAGCTGTCATACAAAAAAGACCGGCCATTATAATCACCCGCAGAAGCAGGTTAAATACAAAATTTCAGAGAAGTTTTATGAATACGGCGGTGAATTGGGAACAGATAACAATCAGGTTATTTGCCAGAGCTGCCATACTCCTCATGGTCCTAAGGAGAGCAAACTTCTTATAGGACATTTGGAGGATTCGGATATATGTTCCATGTGCCATACAGATAAGCTAAATCCGAATCTTTCGTATAAAAAGGGACTGCTGAATCATCCCGTTAATATTAAGCATGAAGATAAAAAGGAAGTAAAATTATTGAAGAGTTATGGTGGTATGTTTGCTGGAAAGAATGAAATTATATGCCTGACCTGTCACAATACCCATAAGGGAGTGAGTGAACAGCTGCTGGTGGTTTCAAACAGAGGTGACCAGCTTTGTCTGGTGTGCCATGACAATAAGAAGGAAATATACAGAACCAAGCACAACATGAAGAGGGAAAAAGGATTTACAAACAAAATGGGTAAATCTCCTTTTAATCACGGCGTGTGTAATGCCTGTCACAGCCCTCACGGCTGGAGCCTGAAACTTGGTAAAGGTGATGACCTTGTGGAGAAGGCATGTTTATCCTGCCATTCAAAAGATCTTGTGGCTGAAGAAAAAACCATAAATAACAATCTCTATAACCACCCCACCGGTAAAAAACCTGAAAAAGTTAAGAAGCTTCCGCTGTTTGGTGAAATAGTCGATTACTTTGCCGAGAATTTTGACAAAAAAGAGTCCGTTGTGACGTGTGCCACATGTCATAATGTTCATAAAAAAACTAAAAACTTCCTCAGAGATGAAACTGAAAACTCTCAGTTGTGTCTTGGCTGTCATGAAAAGAAAAAAGAGATTTTGAGTACAGGGCACGGAAAAGAGGGAATAAATTGTTTGAGCTGTCATAGGATTCATAATTCGAAAAGTAAAAAACTCCTTAAAAAGGACAAAATCGATAGAGAAGGGGCCGGACCGGGCTGCTTTAACTGCCATGCTGAAGGCAAGAAGGCTGAAGAAAAATTAATCGGTGAGAACTCCCACCCGGTAAATGTAAAATTTAAAACTGAAATGTCAGAAAAAATCAATACTGATGATAAAATACTTACCTGTGTTTCCTGTCATAATCCCCATAAGAAAACTGAAAATCTCAACGATATGGAAATGAATTTTATGAGAATTGAAGGCAAAAATTATGATGAAATATGCTCCCAATGCCATGAAAATAAGGATAAAATTTATAATACCGACCATGATCTTAGAGAATCCGGAGAAACTAAAAGCACGTGCAACGAATGTCATTTGGTTCATAACGCTAAATCGGAAAGAATGATTTTCAGTCTAAAAGTTTCCGGGGATAAAGGAAAATCAATATGCCTGAACTGCCATAAGGATGAAGGACTGGCTAACAAAAAAACAATTGAAAAAGTATCGCATCCTGTCGGGACTATTGAAAAATTCAGCGGGAACAAAACATATCTGGATAATAAAAGCGGCAAGTATTTTCTCTCCTGCAATACGTGCCACGATCCGCATTTTAACGGTCCTGATAAGGGTGAAGAAGGTGATATCAACAACAGTTTTATAAAAATAAATACTGGTGAAAATGTCTGTATGGCATGTCATACAGGCAAAAAAGAAATTTATAAAACGAAACATTATGTGGCTGAATTTCCTGAGAAGGATGAAAAAGCTGAAGAGTTTGTTGAGGAAGGAGATGTATGCGGTATCTGTCATACGGTTCACAACAGCGGCGAATATCTTTTGCCAAATAATAAAGACAAACCGGTTAAATGGTGTGAAAACTGCCACAGCGAAAACGGCTATGCAGAGGAAAAAACGTTTGATACATCTCATCCCTATAACGAAAAATTTACAGCGGATATAAATATGCCGCTTTTTAACGGCAAATTGGTTTGTGCTACATGTCATGACCCTCACTTATCAAACAACAAGTTTGTAAGGATACAAACAAAAGAAGGCGGTGATTTTAAATTTTGCTCAAAATGTCATAGCAGGAAAAAACAGATTGTCCGCTCTGATCATAATATGCTCATTTTTAAAAAAGAAAATTTTGACAATATATGTAACAGCTGCCATAAAATGCACAACTTTCCCGAAGAAAACAGCTTTCTTTTTCCATTTGAAGTTTCATCTGAAAAAGGTTTTGTAAAGGGAGTATGTTTTTACTGCCATAATAAGGATGGAATAGCCGAAAAGAAGACGGTAAAACGTTACGGGCACCCTGATATTCCCGTGACTTATAGATACGATAAACAGGTTTCTGGTTTGCTGTTTAATAAAAAAGGGAAAAGTGATATATTAGGTTCAATTACCTGCGCCACATGTCATGATGCGCATACATGGACTTGGAAAAAAGGAAGCCCTATGCCTATGGGGAATATGGAAGGCAATCAAATGAACAGCTTCCTGAGGTTTGACGAGGTGACAGGTATGTGTTCCGCTTGCCATGGAATTGAAGCTCTGCCAAGGTTTAAGTATTACCACACGAACAAATACAGAAATGAAAAAAGTAAAGGCGGTGGAAGGAAAAAATCGCTTTTTGACTTTATGATCGGACATTAAGGTAGTGTTAAGTGTTAAGTGCTAAGTGCTCGGTCAGTCTTGCAGTATACGAGATATATTTTTATGGGTGACTGAATCTCCACCTTTAAAAATATAAAAATTGATATATTCAGATAAGTCCATAAGTTCTTGTAGCTTAAAATTTTGTCTTTGATTTTTGTTTATATGTTGTATAATTTGATTCCGAGGGCTTTTAAGTCAGCAGGTATGTTTTTTGCTTATAAATTAAAGCTGAATTAGTTAAATTGGGAGGTTAGAAGTGAAAAGATTATTTTTGGTAATGTTGTTTTGTTTTGCATTTTCAGGTTTGGCTTATGCTGCCGGATGTGTCACGGAAGAATGCCACTCAGATATTCAGGAGTACGAATATCTGCACGGCCCCACTGCAGCGAAGCAGTGCGAAGTTTGCCATACGGCAAGCCCGGAAGAATTAGAAAATCATAAAAAAAGACCCAAAAGTTTTATAGATTTTAAGAGCCCTGTCAAAGATGGACCGGTATGTGTCATGTGCCACAGTAATCAAAGAGACGGGAAAAATGTTCATTTTCCCGTTGAAAATGGAGACTGCGCCTCCTGTCACAACCCTCATGGGGGCAATAATAAGTATTTTGTGAAAGGCAAAACGGAGGCGGATACATGTATGCAGTGTCATGAAAAAGGTATGTTTAACAAAAAGTACCAGCACGGGCCTTTGGCAGCCGGAGAATGTGCTTCCTGCCACGATCCGCATGCATCAAATTACAAAGCGCACCTTAGATTTCCTCCAGACAAATTGTGTTATCAATGTCATGAAGATAAAAAGGAAGCATTTAATAAAGCCGTTGTTCACGCGCCTATAAAAGATGGATGTACTTCCTGTCATGCACCTCACAGTTCTAATGCTAAATTCCATCTGAAATCTACCAGTGAAAAAGCACTGTGTGTGGAATGTCATAAAGAGACTACTCCCAAACTGATGAATCGAATAAAAAATGCTGAGTTCCAGCATGAACCGGTTGAAAAAGGCAACTGCGGCGGATGCCATAATCCTCATGCTTCGGAATTCGGACAGCTGCTGCGCTCAGACGCTAAAACCGTTTGTTTCAGCTGCCATTCCGAGCTTGGAAACAGGGTGAATAATGCAGAATATGTACACGGGCCTGTTGCCACAAGCGGCTGTTCCGCCTGTCACAGCCCTCACGGTTCGGATGATCCTTATATTTTGTTAGAATATTTCCCTGAGGAGTTTTATAATCCCTATCAGCAGGGCATGTATCAGCTGTGTTTTGAATGTCATGATCAAAAAATGCTTGCAAAACAGTATACACAGGAGGCCACCAAATTCAGAAATGGAAATGAAAACCTTCATTACACCCATGTTATGATTAAAGGCAAAGGAAGGAGCTGTAAAGCCTGTCACGAAGTCCATGCTTCCAATCAGCCTTTACAGGTGCGAAAGAGTGTGCCTTACGGCAGCGGAGACTGGGAGCTTCCGGTTAATTTTACGAAAAAGAAAAATGGCGGTACCTGTGTTGTGGGATGTCATAAACCGAAAACATATAACAGGGAAAATGCGTATAATAATCAGTGATAATTGTACTTTATTAAAAATATTTGTTTAATATTAAGAAAAGGAGCTGAATATGAATTACAGAATAATTTTAGGATGCCTTTTTTCTCTGTTGATTGTTTCCACTGTTATCGGAGCATTTCCTTTACAACAGCTTGAAAAGGGTGACACTGTTTCACTTCAGGAATTTAAAGGGTTGAATAAAGAATTGTCAAATATAGATAAAAATTCAGAAACAAAACTCTTGCTGCTTTGGAGGCATGACAAACGTACGAATGTTGATACGGTTAAAAACTTTGTTGAAATGTGCAGTAAAAGGGGTGTTCCCTGTGTTGCGGTTGATCTGCAGAACGTTACGATGGAAAAAATAAAGGGGATAGTCGGGGAAACAGGTGAAAATGTTTATTTTGCCCAGGATAAGAGTAGTGTGACTGATGACTGGGGCATTTTTACACTGCCTGTAACACTTTTCCTGGATAAAAATAACAAGGTAGTAAATGCTGTTGGCTTTGAAGGACAGTATGCTGTAAAAGTGGGAAGATATGTTGATTTTCTCACGGGTAAAATTTCTGAAGAGGAATACAAAAAGTTTGAAAACACAAATAAAGTAAATGACAGAAGAAGCAAACTTCCCAAAATCAATTTTATAAAAAGACTCATTGAAGACGGTCAGCCGGAGGATGCTAAGGAGCGTTTAAAAAAACTGGATAAAAAAGACCTTTCTATGGAAGAAAAGCTTAATCTTGCGGAAGTCTATCTGAAGCTTGATATGCCGAATAAGGTTGAAGAAGTGCTGAAAGGTGTTTCCGAATATAATGTTGGAGCCAAGTTTTACAGGGCGTATGCTGTTTACCTTAAGGGTAACCGGGACAAGGCATTAAATATGCTTCACTCTATAGAAAAGATATATCCCCAGAAGAATAAACTTTTTTATTTGTTAGGCGAAATATATAAACAAAAAGGTGATTATAAAAATGCCGCAGAATATTTTGAAAAATCTTGCAATAATTCTGCTATTTAGTGTATCTGTTACTGCTTTTGCGGCCGGAAACGGATTGCATATTTATTTTCCCCGCAAAGGCAGTGTTGTTAACAGCGAAACCATACATATAGTTGGAAGGCTGGATTCTAAAAAGCCTGTTACCATACAGGTGAATAAAAGCAAATATAAGGTGGAAAACTTTCAGAAAGCGGAGGACATAGACAGTACCGAAGGTAATATGTTTATGTTTATGGAAAAGGTTAGCCTTAAAGAAGGATTAAATCTGATTAGGGTAAAGACAGACTCTGAGGTTGAAAAAATAAATGTCCGGTATGCTACTTCCATGGAAGCTTATAAAAACAAAATGAAAAAAAAGACATACTTTCATATGGATGAGAATAAGACACTCTGTAAAAGCTGCCACAATTTTGAAACAAATGAAGGGTGCAGGTCTTGTCACAGAGAAAAAGGAAATGGTACTTTTGTCCACGGACCGGCAGCTGCCTGGGAATGTTTTCAGTGTCACGATAAAAATAATTATCTTGTTCCGTTTCAGCCTGTTTCTTCGAAGTGTATCCAATGTCATCAGGAGTTTTCAGAAAGCATGTATAATGCAAATTATGCACACGGACCTGCTATTTCCGGTTACTGCAATATATGCCACGAACCCCACAGTTCAAACAACAGGTATCTTTTAAACGCTGAGGTTAACAAGTTGTGCAATAACTGCCATACAGAGAAAAAATCAGGTGTTCATGTACTTGCAAATTTTACCGGTCAGACACACCCTACAAGCGGTGTTACAGTAAATACCACCGGGGAGGAAATCTCCTGTGTCTCCTGCCATAACCCCCATTACGGCAGAGTCCCGCAAATGTTTCAGGATGGAGCGGAAAAATTTATGACATTATGTGCAAAATGTCATGAGGATAAGTTTTGAGGAGGAGTAGTATGTTTTTCAGAAGGGTTTTGATTTTATTGTTATTGTCTGTTGTAATGGTTTCCTGTGCAGGGAAAAAACCGGTCTATAAGGTCGATCAGTATGTATGGCCAAAAGAGTCGGCAGATCCCAAACTTAAGGCAGTGAGGGTCATTACAAACTCTAACGAGTTCCCCGGCAAAACGGGCGGTAAAAATGCTATTATGAAAGAACTTGTTGGAGATATAAATGTGAACTGGATAGATATTAAAGCCATAAGACTTGCCACTAACGGTGAAGGGAAGATTTATATAGCAGTGCCTGCTAAGTCAGAACTGCAGCTTGTGGATTTTGTCAATAAAAGAATAAAAAATATCAAATTTTCATCTATTAATCCTTCTGCAGTTGCAGTCAAGGGAGAGCGCATTTTCATCGGTGACAGAGCAGGCGGCAGAATCATGGAGATTACCGAAGATAAAAATGTAAAATGGTCTTACGGCAGAAAGGTTGATGAAAAGGCTTTCCAAAAGATGAAAAATGATAATGAAACAAAGGTTAACAACCTTTACAAGCGCATCAGTGACGTATTTGTAAAAGGGGATAAGCTTTATATTAGTGACGAACTTTTCGGTCGTATCGATATTCTCAGTCTGAATGGAAAATATATAAAAAGCATTTACGGTGTACCCGCTCCAAATTCGATTTATGTGGACGACAAAGGGAAAATATACGTTTTATCGAAATTTGTGGGCAAGCTTTTCATATATGACAAAAACGGTAAATTTATAAAGGATATGCTTACTCCGGGGACCAACATATGGGCTTTGAATTTTCCTAACGGCCTTGCTATGGACTCCGAAGACCATATATTAATTGTTGATATAGCAACAAACGGTTTGAAAATATACGATAAGGAAGGGACTTTTTTGTATTACCTGGGGGTTGAGAAAGAGTCCGTTTATCTTGGCGGTTTCAACAATCCCAAAGATGTTGTAGTAGATAATAAAGACAGAGTGTACATTCTGGACTCATATAACAGAAGACTGGTCATCCTGCAGTCACTTACAGAAAAATATAAAAACGGACGTAGGGATATGACTGTCGAAGAACCTATGCTCAGGTGGTAAACAGCGGATGTTTAAAAAAACAAGAAATAGATTTTCTGAGCTGACTTTAACGAAAAAATTTCTGATAATTGCAATTTGCATTATGTTCATATTTCTGCTTGTTATGAACATGATGATTCAGTACCATTTTAAAAATTATTTTATAAGCAGGGAAAGACAACATTTTAAAGACACGCTGCAAAGCATTCTGAGAAACAGGGTACGTTTTTTCACCTTCAGAAAGTCCTGGAATGAAAACATGGATTTCAATCCACTTGTCAACATATTGAAAAGAGAAAAAGGTGTTATAGACATTGTTCTGTATTCTGCTGAGGGTAAACGTCTTTACTCTCTTGTAAGGGGTAATAAAGTAAAATCTCCGTCTAAAAGTGGGGGGTTGCAGAAGGCTTTGAGCGGCGAGTCTTATTTTGAGATAAATGACCTTTCAAATACGGAAAGTTATGATTATCTTAAAAATGTTACCGATGCCCGGTATGTACAGGAAATTTACTATCCTGTAATGCACAAAGGTGAAGTGCAGGGAGTTATAGAAGTATATAAGGATTTTAACAATGTAATGAATGCAATTAATAATACACGGTATCAGGCTGAGGGCTTAACGTTTTTTGGGTTCATAATATACATTGTTGTGTTGAGTTGGATTGTTCTGAAAATAGAAAAACGGGAAAGAAAACTCCAGGAAGAAGTAATGAAGTATCAGAAGCTTTCTTTACTGGGGCAATTTGCTTCAAAAATGGCTCATGAGATAGGGACACCTATTCATGTAATAATGGGTAATCTTGACTTAATGGATGAGGTTACTGAAGATAACGCAATTCGCAAAAGGATAGACAGTGTTTCAAGACAGGTCTCCAAAATACAGACTATTATAAAAAATTATCTTTATCTTTCCAGAAAGCCCGAACCTTCACCTTCAAAATTTGATATCAGTGAGTTAATAGAAAATGTTGTTAAAGATCTTTCTTTTGCGGTATCCGATAAAATAGAAGTAAAAACAGATACTCAAAGCTGCATGATTTTTTCAGACAGCGGATTTATTGAGCAGGTCTTGTATAATTTTGTCAAGAATGCTTCTGACAGCATAGGAGAAAAGAGCGGTAATATTTTTGTAAAAAGTTATAAAGACGGCGATTATGTTGTTGTAAAGGTTTATGATGACGGGAAAGGCGTACCGGAAGAAATAAAAGAGAAGTTATTTGATCCGTTTTTTACCACCAAGAAAACAGGCAAGGGTACCGGTCTCGGTCTTTCCGTTTGCAAAGATCTTATAGAGGCCTTAAACGGAGAAATTTTTTACGATTCTGAAGATAATTATACAATTTTTGGTATAAAAGTGCCTGTGAGGAAAGATGTCCCTTAAAATACTGGTAGTTGATGACGACAAAAATTCCAGGGAAATTATCCAGATGTTCCTGAGTAAATATTATACCGTGGATGTGGCGGTCAATGGTGTTCATGCTCTGGAAATGATTAAATCCCATGATTATGACTTGATTATATGTGACTTTGTGATGAATGATGTGGACGGTATGGATGTTTTGAGAGAAATGAACAAGATGAATAAGGGAGCATATTTTATATTAATTACGGCATTCGGGACAGGGGATATTGCGGTGAGAGCAATACAGGAAGGTGCCTATGAATATTTGAGCAAACCTTTTAAGATGAGCAAACTAAAAGATCTTCTTAATAAGCTTGTAAACCGCACGGACATTAAAGAGCAAAAGCAAAAAAATAAGGAAAAAGACTATTCAGGTCACTCGATATTAAATACCAATTCGGAAACTTTCCTTGAAATACTGAAAAATATGGCAAGAATAGCCCAGACAGATGTGCCGGTTCTGATTACTGGAGAAAGCGGTACGGGAAAAGAAATCCTGGCCAAGTCCATTCATGAATACAGCAAAAGAAAAAACAAAAGTTTTGTGGCAGTCAACTGCAACGCAATACCCGCCCCACTTCTGGAGTCCGAACTTTTCGGATATGAAAAAGGTGCCTTTACAGGTGCGGACAAACCCAAAAAAGGATATTTTGAGCAGGCACAGAACGGAATACTTTTTCTGGATGAAATCGGGGATTTGGATATGGAGCTGCAGGTGAAGCTGCTGAGGGTGCTCCAGGAAAATCAGGTGAGACGGCTAGGCGGCACCAAGGATATTAATTTGAATGTAAGGTTTATTTTTGCAACAAATGTTGATCTGGATGAAAAGCTCAAAGAAAAAAAATTCAGATCAGATTTGTATTATAGATTGAAAGTGACCGAACTTCACCTCCCTCCTTTAAGGGAAAGAAAAGAGGACATAATTCCCATCGCTGGATTTTTTATTCAGAAATATTCTTCTGAGGATGAAAACGTTGTCCTGAGTGATAAAGCTAAAAAGATATTGATGAAACATGATTATCCGGGAAATATCAGAGAGCTTGAAAATATTATTCGAAGTGCGATAATTTTGGCCAGAGATACGGGGATAATAATGCCCCACGATCTGGACATTAATCTGTCTGATAAAAGTTATACAAAATTTAAAAAGAACTTAACAAAAGATGAGATAATCATTGCAATAAGAGAATGCGGCGGGAATAAAAAAGCTGCCGCTGAGAAGCTCAATATGAGCCGTGCGACACTTTATCGCCTGATTAACAAGCATTCTATAGAAGATGTGTAACAATATCTGCTGAAATATGTTTCAAAATGTCTCGAATCTGTCTCAACGTTGTATCACCTTCCGCTCAATGTGTTTCATCTTCTATTTTTTGTATACAATATACAGGGAAAGCAGTGCTAAGTACTCAGTGTTAAGTTTTAAGTACTAAGCTATAAGTATCGGAAGCAGGACTTTAGTCCTGCAAGCGTACGGAAATTTGTTAGAAAACTAACGTTTTCCTTTGGTGGGGCTAAAGCCCCACATCCGAAAAGTTCAACTTGTTCAGCTTGATCCACACTCACACTCACACTCACACTCACCTTCACCTTCACCTTCACTGTCACATTTACTCTCACATCCACTTTGCACTTGTTCCTCGGTTCTTGGAACTTACCACTTAACCCTAAGTTATAACTTTATGATATGTATCACAAATTTATTCTGGCACATTTTCTGCTATAAATATCACAAAAGCTGAAACAGCTTAAATACATTAATTAAACTTTAGGAGGTTTTATTATGAAGAAACTGGTAATGTCATTGGCTATAATAGCCATGGTAGCTTTTGCAGCAACTGCATTTGCAACAGTGTCAGGCTCGGCACACGATTTTTCAGCAAACAGTGCATCAGGCGTTTATACTTCAGGTACTGAATGCGGCGGATGCCACAAGCCTCACAATGCAGGAACCCTTATACCGCTCTGGAATGATGGTAACACTTTTGATAATAATTATACTGTTTACACATCACCAACGAACACTTTTGACGCTTCCGACAACGCAACCACTAGTATCAGCAATGTCTCTGAAGCATGTATGGCCTGTCACGACGGAACTGTGATGGATAGTTCTAACATTTCTGCAAGTTTAGCAACAACAACAGTCGGACTTGACATTGACTATTCAACAAACGCTAACCAGCACCCTATTGCATTTTCCTATGATGACTCAGTTTCCACAGACACAGAGCTTGTGACCACGGCAACAGTTGAGAGCACGCTTCCTCTTTTTGGATCAACTAATAAAGTAGAATGTGCAAGCTGCCACGATCCTCACGGAACTACAGGCAGCGGAAGCAATGTGGATGCAGCAGGTAACTATGCTAACTTTCTGAGAACTGCTCCAGCAGATCTTTGTACAACATGTCATATAAAGTAACTGCATAAGTTTACTGTCGATAGTATGGGAGGCTCAGCAGAGCCTCCCTTTTTATAGGTAGTAAATAAGGCGGAAAAAAAATGAGAACTTTTATCAGTCTTTTCATTCTTACAGTTGTTTTATTAACGGGAACCACTCTTTATGCCTCATGCTCAACTTATGACTGCCACATCCCTGATAAAAATGGTAAAACCGGCGCGCACAATTTTCAGCGGAAAGACAGCTCCAAAAGCGCCTGTGCACCATGCCATAAGCCACACAACGCAGGCAGTAAGATTCCCTTATGGAATAATACTAATCTGTACGACGACGGTCCTACTTACTCCGTATATACAAGTCCCACTGGCACACTGGATAATATCCCCTCATCTAATGTTTATGCCGGGACTGAAGCATGTATGTCCTGCCACGACGGGATGTCTGAAAGCACGGGGATGGATACGGCATTCTTTGACGGCGGCATAGCAACTAATTTTAAAATGGGTACTTTTTACGTAAACTATTCCAAAGCACAGCACCCTATTGGCATGGCTTATGACAGTACAAAGGATACGGGTTTGAACAGTAATGTTGTGAACGGAGAGGTTATAGGGAATAACGGCAATTTTAAACTGGTTAATGGTAATATGGAGTGTATAACATGCCACGATCCGCATAAAAAAGGTCCTGTAGGATTTATGTACAATCACAAAGTAAATGAAATAGATAATAAGAAGCTGCTGAGAACAACAGATATTAAAACATTCTGCAACGAGTGTCATCAGGATAAGTAATAACAAATAACTCCTTCTGTAATTTCACACATACATATTTTTCCTCTTTTTACCCTCTTCGGCAGAAGGGGGTTTTGCTTTATATTTTTTGGTGGGGCTGAAGTCCCAATTCCAACACCCAACACCCAACACCCAACACCCGTTACGCGCCACGCATCACGGTATTACAGTAAAATTAATCTAATTATCTGATAAATAACATTGTTATGATATGGCACCATTTTTGCTTAATACTGTGTACATATCCTGTTTACGGTATCGAAATTTATTTAAAGGCTTACAGGAGAAACTGTCATGAAAACAAAAATTTTATTTATTTTATTATTTATGTTTTTGTTTGCCTATATGGCCCTTGCACAGAATTGCAGTACTTATAACTGCCATGCCCCGGACAATAACAACAGGACAGGCGCACATAATTTTCAGAGAAGTGATGGTACTGATAAAAGTCCATGTGCGCCATGCCATAAACCACACAACGCAGGTGATAAAATACCGCTATGGAATACGGTCAATAAATTTGACGATGGGGTTGCATATTCCGCATATACCAGTCCCACAGACACACTGGATAATACCCCCTCGTCGAATGTTTATGCCGGTACCGAGGCATGTATGTCCTGCCATGACGGGATGTCTGAGTCTACGGGTTATACATATCCTTACTTTGAAAATATTCCTATGGGCGGTTTTTATATAAATTATTCAAACGCCCAGCATCCTATAGGTATGAATTATGACAGCAAAGCGGATGCTGGTTTAAATGGAAATGTAGTAAGCGGTGAAGTTGTGGGAAACATCGGAAAATATAAGCTTGTAGGCGGTAAAGTCGAATGTATCACCTGTCATGACCCTCACAAAAAAGGTCCTGCTGGGGAATCTATTTTATTTACCGGTTCTTATTCCACACCTGAAGATCAGGCGGTAGCTTATCAGAAGCTCTTAAGATCAAGCAGTGTCCAGGGTTTTTGTAATGAGTGTCATCAGGATAAATAGAATAAGATAACTCCTTCTGTAATTTCACACATACATATTTTTCCTCTTTTTACCCCCCTTCGGCAGAAGGGGGTTTTTGCTTCGGAGGCAGGACTTTAGTCCTGCAATGTACGGGATTTTGTTAGGAAACTAGCGTTTTTTTAGGCGGGACTGAAGTCCCACTTCCTGAGCTCATCACACGTTACGCATCACCTATCACGGTATTACCGTCGTTATTACTTTGGCGGGATTCAGCTCATTAGCTGACAAGTGAAGCCCCACTTCCTGAGCTCATCACCCATTACGCCTCACGCATCACGGCCTCACGTATTACCGTAGTTATTCTTTTGTTCGGGGCTGAAGCCCCACTTCCGAAAAGTTCAACTTATTCAACTTGATCCACACTCACATTCACACTCACTTTCACTCGCTATTTCCCCATAACCCATCACCGATTACCCATCACCCCATTACGCTTCACGCATCACACGTCACGGTATTGCCATGTGTATCAAAAAACCCCAAAAGTGTTTCATTATGTATCACATATGTCTCAAAATTGTCTCATGTAATCCATAATATGTTTCATTTGTGTCAAAATTGTATACAAAATACAAAGAACAGCGTCAAGAGCTGAGTTATAAGTGAAAAGTTTCGAGGGCCGAGAACAAGTGCAAAGTGAATGTTACAGTGACAGTGACAGTGACAGTGAAGGTGAAGATCCCTCGGCTTCGCTCGGGATGACATAAAACACTGTCATTTCGAACGAAGTGAGAAATCTCTACCATAAGATAAGAAACGATATAGTAAACAAATATGCAAGTGTACTTACAGGACTAACTAAGCACTTAAAATTTGCATCATAAGAGCTTTGAATAAGTACCCCACCTAACCTCCCCTAAACTAGGGGAGGAACTTAATGCCACAGTTAAATATCAGCTTTGCTGATAGGGCGAAGGTCATTTAACGGGGTGAACCTTTGCTTTTAACTTAACCCTTGTTCCTTGGAACTTAGCCCTTAACCCTTATCACCCAAAACCCATCACCCATTACGCATCACCCGTCACGGTATTGCCGTCGTTATTACTTTGGCGGGACTAAAGCCCCACTTCCGAAAAGTTCAACTTATTCAGCTTGATCCACACTCACATTCACACTCACTTTCACTCGCTATTTCCCCATCACCCATTACGCATCACGGTATTACGCATCACGCTTCACGCTTCACGCGTTACGGTATCACCCGTCACGGTATTATGGCAAACAAATTGCTATTTTACAGTAGACAAAAAGTAATTGTGTGTTTATTTATATCCATTTTTGGTGGCTGATGATTAGATATTTACTTGTTATGACTTTTATTTTATGCGTTTCGGTGCCAAGCAGCTATTCGGATGATTCTCATAAGTTTACGTTTATGATGGGAAAGTATGCCGGAAAAAGGTACTGTATGTACTGCCATAAAGGCCAAAGTTCCTATGATTTAAAACCGATGTGGGGAGAAGAAAGCATTAAAAAAGGGTATAATTACATGTCACCTGATATTGATGAAAAATCTTACAGGAAAATGGTTGGTGTTTTCCGGAAAATTACCAATGTCTGCCTTTCCTGCCATACAGATTATGCGACCCATGAAAATATTCATCCTATCAGTGTCAATATAATGGAGAGTGACCAAAAAAGCCTCTCCGTTCATCAGTATAAGGGTAAAATAAATGGTGTTCTTCCTTTATTCGGTAAAAATAAAGAGATTTTGGAGTGCCCGACCTGTCACGATCCCCACACCAAGGAAGCGTCTCTGCTCAGAGTGGGGAAAAATAAACTTTGCAAGAGCTGTCACAAACAATGAATTGTTTTATTAAAATCTTCTCTGCCATAATGTTAATTGTATTTATCTCTTTTCCGGCATATGCGGGTTATCTTATTTTGGACGGCGGATATGGGCTGACGTATCAGAAATATAAACAAACCTCCGACAATGGCTCTGATCTGGATGCAGGAAGCCAGCTGGATGAGTTGTTCGCCAACCTGCGTTACAGGCGGGAGCTGATGAATGAGCGGTTGGGATATCTGCAACTGAATACACAAATCACTGAATACAGCCTGAATTATTTTGAATCGCAAAAACCTGAGCTATCAGTACCGTTTACAAGTAATGACAGTGCCGCGAATAATGAGGATGCGTTGTTTTATGATGTGAATCCCCGAGCCTTTATTAGAATTCCGGCAAAAAAAATGAGATTCGGTTTTGACTATTCTTTAAATAAGTCCATCGATACGGATACCGGTGATCACTTCAATTCTCTTAATAAAATCAGCGATAATATTAAAGAACTGGAAGATATTACGCAGTCTCTGGGTGATTATGATAAGACCGAGAGACAGAAATATTTTTTCTACCGCAGCGGTGATCTGAATATTGTGGCGAAGTATTTCGGATACAACTATGATTACGGCTATGATGTTGAAGAAGAGGATGACAATATCTTAGAAAGTGAAGTTTTTGCACAATCAGGCGTTTCGTATAAACGAAATGCCGGCATTTACTATGAAAAGGAACAAAGTACTTTTAAGGATTCCAAAACAGACCATGACGAGTATACGGTAAAAGTAGGTACAATAACTGCTGAAGGTATGGAAGATGAATTGGAACTGGGTAACTTAAGATTTTCTGCTTTTGCAGAGAAGAATGTTCTTAATGAGAGTTCGTTGGAAAGTAATGAAGGTGCGGAATATACAGATGCAGAAGTAAATTTAGGGTATGAAAAAAATATATATGAACTGAACAACAGGTTTTATTATGAAAAAGATGACCAGACCGAGACAGATGAGCTTGATGAAAGGACAGGTTACGTTTTCAGCTTTGACAGTGATGCCCAGGATTTAAGCTATTATCTTGAGTCAGAAATATATAAGGAAAGGGTTGAAGAGCATAATTTCAGAGAAAATAATATTTCGCTGTCAGCTTTTAATTCATTAATAGCAGACGGTCTAAACGGGACAGGTACTATAACAATAACAACCGATGATGATCAGATTATTCTCGATCTGACAGGACTCAGCGTGGACGATGAGTTGTTAACTAATCCTAATTTGATTATAGATTCTGGAGAAAGTTATCAGGTATCTTTCAACGAGTCAGTTTCGGGCTCTATTGTGCTGATAGGTGGAGATGCTGATGATGTATCAATCTCGGTTCAGAGGGATCTGCAGACTGCGTATGATAACATAGGAACAAAAAGCAAAGCCGGCTACAATTTCAAAGAGCTGGAATCTTTCAAAAACAGATTTGAGATAGAGTACGAAACTACCAATCATAATTATGATCCGGATAAAAAATATAATGTGGTGGAAGATGATTACACCGATTTGAAATTATCCCAGGAATTTGATATCCGGCCATGGTTTCTGATTTTTGATAAGTGGGCCAGTTATAGAAAATATGAGGAAAATAGTTTGTCGGATACTAAAAAGGATGAATGGAGAGAGGAGTATCTGTTTACATCCAAAGACGGTTTTTATACGGAAGAAAATAAGTTTTATCTTGTTTCCGAATTCGGTGCGAAATATGGTCAGGGATATGATACGAGAGAAACAAAACGATTCATGTTATATACTGAAAAATCTACGGAGAATATGAGACTTGGCTTTTTCCCCGAGAGGGAGATTGAGAAAGAACCGGGTAATTATAAACAGACAACGGATTCTTATGAGCTTGAATTCAGACTGTATCAAAGTAACCTAAGAGCTGAGTATGAAGAAGAGATAAAGGATTATTATGATGCTGCGCAGAAAGACGAAGAACGGGTATCCAAAAATCTGAATTACAGGCTCGATTTGCGCAATATAAGATTTAATGCCAGATACAATTCAACGGAATATGAGTATACCACTGAATCTTATGAGGCAAATCTGATACTTTTGAAACGAAGAAGTTTCCCGGCGAATGTCCCGTATGTGACACTGGAACTGGGCTTTGAGAGGGAAAGGAATGATAAATCCGGAAATTTTGAAAAAGATGATTATGTAACGGGTAAGATTACTTATACTCCCACAAGCAGGCTGGAAGCGATATTTTCTTTTGAAAAACAGATAAATAAAGCTGACGATGAAGGTATTGACTATGAATTTATTGCAAAATACTCTACTAATGTGTTTAAATTGAGCCTTGGATACAGAAGAAACGAAACCACAGAAAACAATAACAGGAGAGTCGAAGATGTCATTTATTTTGAAATACGCAAAAGTTTTGGTGCTGGTTATCGCGGCCGCCGCGGTTAGCTATGCAGCGTCAAATGATATGAAAACGGCTGCCAGGGTAGGCAGTGAAAATATCTCACTTTTCGAGGTGAAAAGTTTTGTTAATACAGTTGTTCCCGTTGGGAAGTTTCATGCGGGCAGTCTGGATAAGAAAAAATACTGGGATGATGCTCTTAATAAGGCTGTTGATGCAAGGCTTTTGAGAATATATTTAGAAGAAAACAAACCCGGCGTATTTAAAAAAGTCAAAGATAAAGCTGATAAGGTTATTGAAACAATAAAACAAAGATTTAAAACAGAAGAAGAATTTGAAAAGGCCTTAAAAGCTAACGGAATCTCTAAGGAAATTTTACGTGATACACACATAGATATGAACGTTGAGTCTGTTTTCAAGAATTATTATATGAAGAACCTGCAGATAGAGGACAAAAAATTAGAAGATTATTATAATAACAATAAGGGAATGTTTATGCTGGGTGAGTCCGTAATGGTAAAGAATTGTCTTATTAAAGCGGATGCCAGAAATCTTGACAAGGATCAGATGAAGCAGAAAAAAGACAAAGCGGAAATGGTTTTACAGCTCATGAATAACGGCAGAGAAGAAAGAGGTTTTCAAATGTGTGACAACGGGACATTTCCTCCCAAACAGAGAGTTTACAAGTTTACAGAGGGCTATCCTGTCAGTAAAATACTGTCCCTGAATGAAGGAGAATTTGGAGGACCTTATAAAAATATTTACGGTTATCTTGTTGCTAAAGCGGTAAAAAGGTATGAGAATGAGCCTGTACCTTATGAAGAAGTAAAGAGTAATATCAGCCGTATTATGGAAAAGAGTAAGTTTAAAGAGAGATATAATGCTATAATAACGAGGATGAGAGATGAAGTTTCTGTTAAAAAAATTATGTTTAATTCTCCTGACAGTTAGCAGTATCGCCTGTGCTGCAAAGCAACCGCAGGTTGATAAATTCAGTACTTACTTCTGGCCGGATATGGCTGATCCCAAGATTAGCCTTGAAAAGGTAATTGACACCGACTTTATTTATGAGAACAGAAGCTTCTGGGGTAAATTTTTCGGCCTGGGTTATGAAGTCGAGCCATTGCACAGACCTTTTGCTGTTGCCGCAAACGGTTCTTTCATTGCCGTCAGCGATATTATGTACGGAGTTATTAATCTTATAGACAGAAGCGACATGTCCCTTGATATTATCGGTACATTTGACGGGAAACATTTAAAATCGCCTGTAGATTTGGATTTTGACGAAAATAATCTATATATTGTGGATTCCGGGAAAAATTATATTATCCGGTATAATGTGCTGACTGAGAAATCAAAGTTCCTTGATATACAGATGAAAAAACCTGTTGCTATAAAAGTGGATCATAATAATCAAAAAATATTTTTAGCCGATACGAAAAGGAATAAAGTCATTGTTACCGATCTGAACGGGAATATTCTAAATTCCTTTGGAGACGAATTAAATTATCCATTGGATATTGATTTGAATACCAAAGAAAAAAAGGTTTATTTGCTGGATTCCATGAATTTCAGGGTTGTTGTATTCAACTACAACGGCAAAAGGCTTAAAACTTTCGGTGAGATCGGCATGAAGCCGGGGCAGTTTTCCAAACCCAAAGGTTTATGTCTGGGCAAATATAACAGATTGTATATTACTGATGCTGATTTTGACAATTTCCAGATATTTAATACGGAAGGTCAATTATTATATTTTCTGGGTGAAACGGGAAATTCTCCGTCAAAATTTTATATGCCCGAGAGGGTGTACTGTTATGAAGATGAACTGTATATAAGCGATTTATATAATTCCCGTGTGAAGATGTATAAGGTATATGAGTAAATACGCAGTGCTAAGTACTAAGGGCTAAGTTCCAAGGGCCGAGGGCTAAGTGCGAAGGTAGAGGTATAGGTATAGGTAGAGGTAGAGGTTGAGATGGTCGAGTGGGTATTTAACCTTGAACTTTGAACATTGAACGTTGAACGTTGAACCAACCTCCACATTCACTTTGCACTTACCACTTACCACTTAACACCCTGTTAAATGACCTTCGGTCTATCAGCAAAGCTGATATTTAACAGGGTAAACTTAACACTTAACACTTGATCTGGTATTCTTTTTGCTATTATTGTATTGAGCACAGGAGGAGTTTTATGAAAAAAACATACATTTTTACTATTCTATTTATTTTTACTGCGGGAATAGCTTTTGCCGGCATTGCAAATACACCCCACAATCTTTCAGTCTCCGGCCCGGGTACTGTCAAATCTGCTACAGAAAAAAGAATATGTATTTTCTGTCACACACCTCATAACGCAAGAAGTGAAGCTCCTTTATGGAACAGGAATCTCAGCAGTGCCACATATACAGTATATTCATCAAAAACTTTTGATGCCACGGCAGACCAGCCAACGGGGAATTCAAAGCTCTGTCTTTCATGCCACGACGGAACAATTGCATTGAATCAGATATATTCCGGAACAATACAGGGCACAAGTCTTTCTAACCCTCTTACGGGAGAAGCCAATCTGGGGACTGACCTGAGAGATGACCATCCTATTTCCTTTCTATACAGTGATTCCACGGTTGCGGATAATCAGCTGATAAACGAAGCATCTCTGCCGAGCTTTGTCAAGCTCCAGAACGGCCGTGTAGAATGTACCTCCTGTCATGATCCCCATACAGAAGCCCAGTTTTTCCTTAATACAGCGGATATCTCTCAGCTCTGCAGTGCATGTCATGATAAAAAAACGGGTACGCTGCTTTTTACTAGCTCTCCTCACAGTAATGTTTTTTCTCAAACACCTATATCTGCAGCATATCCCTGCAAAAATTGCCATGATGTGCACAATGTAAAAGCTATTGAGACAGGTGAGGCAACAATACAATTATTAAGGGGAAATGAAGAGCAACTTTGTTTTGTTTGTCACGGGATATCCACTCTTAACGAAGCACCTGTACCAAATGGCAGCGGTGTAAATATAGAGATACGAACAGCAACAACTGATGGTACACGTGCCACAGCTGGCGGTGGTATGAATAATGGGACTAATGTTACAGATAGATTTTATAACAAGTCCCACGATGTGGTATCATCTGCACAATCAGGTAATGGAACTCAAATGGAGTGCATCAACTGCCACGGTCCCCACGGTGTGAGACCTGATAATCTTCAAACTGACAATGTCATAGAGTCTCTGGTGGACCCGGATACATTGAAGCCTTTTAAGCCGCAAACCAATCCTAACACAGGCAGTGACTACTGGGACAAGTTTTATCAGATGGATGAATTCTGCCGTCAATGCCATGATGGCAGCTTCCCTTCAAACCCTG
>Ga0247721_100042_pt1 | contig 73765 bp, 65 predicted proteins | sample MSEWel2017_08_16_FD_189089 | JGI IMG/M metagenome (GOLD analysis project Ga0247721, IMG submission 189089) | Subsurface sediment microbial communities from gas well in West Virginia, United States - MSEEL Well Study Marcellus 3H_2017_08_16 | ecosystem: Environmental > Terrestrial > Deep...
AGTGTTATAATTAAAGAGTAGAAATTTTGAAAATGAACATAAATCAAAAAATATGAAGAGGTGGTTTGATGAAAATCGTATTGGTCAGACATGGGGAAAGCGAATGGAATCTAGCTAATAAATTTACAGGCTGGACAGATGTTGACTTAAGTGAACAGGGGGTTAAAGAAGCAGAAGAAGCAGGCAGATTATTAAATGAAGAAGGATTTAAATTTGATCTTGCCTATACTTCATATTTAAAAAGAGCAACTAAAACCTTAAATATAATATTAGATATTATGGATTTGCACTGGATTCCAGTAATTAAATCCTGGAGATTAAATGAAAGACATTATGGAGCTCTACAGGGATTAAATAAAGCTGAAACTGCTGAGAAAGAAGGAGAAGAACAGGTGCATATCTGGCGCCGAAGTTTTGACACCCCACCACCTGAGTTAGATAAAGATGATGATCGTTATCCAGGGCATGAAGAAAAATATGCAGATTTAAGCGAATCTCAATTACCGACTACTGAAAGTTTGAAAATGACAATTGATAGAGTTATGCCTTACTGGGAAAATGAAATCGTACCACAGATGAAAAAAGGTAAAAAAATAATTATTTCAGCTCACGGTAATAGTTTGAGGGCTCTGGTTAAACATCTTGATGGTATTTCAGATGAGGATATTTCTTCTTTAAATATTCCGACAGGAAGGCCTTTAGTTTATGAATTTGATCGGGAGATGAATGTTAAAGATAAGTATTATCTTGGTGATCAGGAGGAAATAGAAAAAGAAATGAAAAAGGTAAAAAATCAGGCCAAAAAATAAATTAATCTAAATCTAATTTTTGCTTAATTATTCTTTAATTTCTCTCTGCTATATTATAATTGTAAGTTAAAACAGTAAAAACTAAAGCTAAAACTGAAAGCAGATTGTAATTCCCTCTTTAAAATACTTTACCCGGCTTTAAATAGGGTCGGGTTTATAATCTGTTTTTACTGTTTTACTCAAAAATTAATTAAAGGATGGTGTTTATCATGAAAAGAAAAAGAGATTTATTTCGGAACATCTTATTAGCTTTAATTGTAATTTTTTTAATAATTACTGCAGTTCCGACTGCATTCGCTCAGGAACAGCAGACTCAGAGTATTTATCAGACAAATCATTTTGCAGATATTGCTGAAAAAGTTGATAATGGTGTTGTAAAAGTAACAACAATTGTAAAAACTTCTGGCAGGCAGCAGCTGCCTGAAATGTTTAATGATCCGTATTTTAGGTTCTTTTTTGGAGATCAGTTTCAGATGCCGGAGCAGCAGCCTCGGGAAAGACAGGGATTAGGTTCAGGTTTTATAGTTTCTAAAGAGGGATATATTGTAACAAATCAGCATGTAATTGATGGTGCTGATCAAATTGAAGTTTCTATCAACGGAATAAAAGAACCAGTTAAAGCAGAAGTAGCCTGGTCAGATTTCAGTCTTGATCTTGCAATCTTAAAGATAAATACTGAAAATATAAGTCAGGAACTTACTCCTCTAAAGATGGGTGATTCTAGCAAGTTAAGACCTGGAGAATGGGCAGTTGCTATCGGTAATCCCCTGGGTTTTGAACACACAGTGACAGTTGGTGTAATCAGTGCTTTAGGACGCCCAATCCAGATTCCAACTGATAGTCGTCAGGTTAGAACTTATCAAAACTTAATTCAGCTTGATGCTGCTATTAATCCAGGTAATAGTGGTGGTCCACTGCTCAATATTGAAGGTAATGTGATTGGGATTAATACTGCTGTTTCTCAAGTAGGACAGGGAATTGGTTTTGCAATTCCGATCAATGAAATTAAAGGTATTGTCAGTGAACTTCAAAAGACAGGTGAGGTTACCAGACCATGGCTGGGAATTGTCTTTAGTGAAATAACTAAAGAAGTTCAAGAATATTTCTCCTTGGATAATCAGAATGGAGTTGTAGTTATTGAAGTATATAAAGATAGTCCTGCCGAAAAAGCTGGTTTAAAACCTTATGATATAATCAAAGAAATTGATCAAAAACCGGTAAAATCAACTTCTGATGTTAGTGAAAGAATCAAAAAGAAAGAGGTAGGCGATAAGATTATGTTTAAGGTTATTAGAAATGGACAGAGTAAGATTATATTTGGACGTATTGGTGAGAAACCTAATAAACTTAGACAATAAAGAAAAATTACATTTGAGAATCCGGGCTTTAGTGGCCCGGCTTTTCTTTTTAAAATAATATTTTTGTATATTCTAAAAAAGGGTAAATTACTGAGAACTTATTTTTAACGGTTTAATTTTATCTTAATAATTGATATAATAAGAGGGGTGAGTAAATTGGATAAACAAATATTATTGATTGAAGATGATGCTCAAATTGCAAGATTTGTAGAATTAGAACTTGAACATGAGGGTTATCAGATTGATAAATATGATAATGGTTATGATGGAATTAATGCCTTAAAAGAAAATGATTTTGATTTATTATTACTGGATATAATGCTGCCTGGACTTAATGGAATGGAAGTCTGCAGCCGAATAAGAGAATTTTCGGATATTCCAATAATTATGCTGACTGCAAAATCAGATCTGGAGGATAAGGTAGAAGGACTGGATACTGGTGCAGATGATTACCTGACCAAGCCTTTTGAAATAGAGGAGCTGCTGGCCAGAATAAGAGCCCATTTAAGAAGAGATGAGGGAAATGTTGAAGCAGATAATGTATTAAAAACTGCCGATGTGGAGGTTAATTTAGATGCTCATATTGTTAAAAGGGCAGAAGAAGAGATAGAATTGACCAAAAAAGAGTATGATCTGTTAGTTTATCTAATCAAAAATGAAGGCATTGTTGTCAGCAGAGACAAATTACTAAATAATGTCTGGGGTTATGATTACACTGGAGAAACTAATATTGTCGATGTTTATATTCGTTATTTACGCAGTAAGATTGACGATCCCTATGACCAAAAATTAATTCATACAGTGCGTGGTGTTGGATATGTATTGAGGTCAGACAAGCATGTTTGATTTTGTAAATAAAAAGAGCAAGATTTCCTGGAAAATTACAATTCTTTATGCTTTTATGTTTATGATGCTCATTTTTTTAGTTAATCTATCAATTTATTTTTTTCTTTCTAATTTTATTGATGATAATATCAAGAAAAGTATTAATAATACAATAGAATTGGTCCTCTCACAGACTTCGGGTATTGGAGATCCTGTTAATTTTTTTGATACAGAACTATTACAGCAGATAAGCCGCAGTGAAGAGAATATATTTTTTAGGGTTTTGAATAAAGACGGAAAAGTCCAGGCCCAGTCAAAATATTTAGAAGATATGGATATTCCATTTAGTGTAGAAATTGAAGAATTTCGTTCCGGGACAACAAAGAGGCTTGCTGTTAAAACAATACCAATGAATAATTTTGTTTTTTCTCGCGGGTATTTACAGGTAGTCAGAGATATCACCTTTGAAAAAAACTTTCTTGATTTTTTAATCATAGTTTTAACTATAGCTGCTGGAATTGGTGCTTTGATTTCTGTTTTTTTAGGTTATTTTACTACCAAAAAAATGCTGTCTCCAATCAATAAAATCACCGAAACAGCAAGAGAAATAAGCTCCAGTGATTTAGGACGCAGACTGGAAGTTAGTGGACCTGATGATGAACTAAAAAAATTAGCTTTAACTTTTAATTCAATGCTTGATCGACTTGAAAAGTCTTTTAAACGACAGAAACAATTTGTATCTGATGCCTCTCATGAATTAAGAACACCTATTTCCGTGATTAAAGGTTATGTTGATATGCTTGACCGCTGGGGTAAAGAAAAAAAAGATGTTAGAGATGAGGCAATAGAGGCAATAAAAAAAGAAACAGTTAATATGAAACAGTTAATGGAAAATTTACTGCTTTTAGCCCGCGGTGATGATAGTGAATTGAAAAGAGAAGAAGAGATGTTTAATTTTAATGATTTGATTAAAGAGATCCTTAAAGAATTTAAAATAATGGAAAAAGAAGTAAATTTAGAATTTATAGAAAAAACCGAAATAAATTTTTATGGAGATCAGAATTTATTTAGACAGCTGCTGCGTATTTTTCTGGATAATGCAATTAAATTCACCTCCCGCAAAGGCAGGATTGAGATTAAAATTGATAAAATTGATTTAGATAACTTTTATTTTTCTGTAACAGATGATGGCCCGGGAATCTCCAGTGAAGATTTGCCATTTGTTTTTGATCGCTTTTATCAGGCTGATAAATCAAGGTCCAGAAAAGCTAATAAAGGATCTGGTCTGGGACTTGCAATTGCAAAACAGATTGTTGATAATTATCAGGGAGATATAGATGTAGAAAGTGAAGCAGGTGCAGGAACAAAATTTATTGTGGTTTTACCTTTGAACAATAATAGAGAAGATTAATATATCAATTTATATAAATAAATAGAAGCTTTACATGGGAGATGATTTTTTTGTCAAACAAAGAAAATGAGGAGAAAAAAACACTTTTTTTATTAGATGGACACAGTTTAACCCATCGTGCATTTTATGCTTTACCCCTACTTACAAATGATAATGGGGAATATACTAATGCTGTTTTTGGTTTTGTCCGGATGCTTTTTAGTTTAACAGAAGAATGGAATCCGGACCGGATGATTATTACCTTTGATAAAAAAGCACCTACTTTTAGACACGAAGAATATGAAGATTACAAAGCAGGTAGAAAAAAAATGCCTGAAGAGCTTGTTCCTCAAATTCCACTTTTGCAGCAGACAATAGAAAAATTAAAGATTCCAATGCTGGCCAGAGAAGGATATGAGGCTGATGACTTACTGGGAACTCTTTCTAAAGAAGCAGCAGAAGAAGGATATAAAGTCTATATTGTTACTGGAGATAGAGATGCTCTGCAGCTGGTTTCGGAAAATGTAAATGTCCTGTACACCCGAAAGGGAATTTCTGACTTAGTAAAATTCGACCTGGATAAAGTTATGGAAAAATATGAACTTCCTCCTGAAAAGTTAATAGACCGTAAAGGATTAATGGGAGATAGTTCTGATAATATTCCCGGGGTGCCCGGTATTGGTAAAAAAACAGCTCTCAAACTGCTAAAAGAGTTTGGTTCAATGGAAGAAATTTTAGCTAATATAGATAAAGTTTCCGGTAAAAAGAGGAAAGAAAATTTACGCAAGTATACTGAACAGGCTCGAATGAGCTATAGACTGGGGAAAATAAAAAGAGATGTGCCAGTAGATATTGATTTTGATCAGTGCCGACTGGATCTTTATGATGATCAGGAAGCTGCGGAACAATTTGAAAAGCTTGGTTTTACCTCTTTACTTGACCGTTTTGATTTTAAAGAAGAAGCTAATTTTGAAGATCTTGAAATTAAAAATTTAAAAGAAGAAGACCTGGATAGTTTAAAAGAAAAAGCAGTAGAAGCTGGTGAAATCGCTGTTGCTTTACGATTAGAAAAAGACAGTAAAGCTATTGAGGGTAAGATAGAAGAATTATTATTTTCTTTAGAGGATGAAGAAAACATATATTCCTATCAGCCAGATGCAGAAATAGATTTAATTATCAAAGAAATTCTTGAGTCAGAAAAAATATCGAAATTAATGTTTGACGCTAAAGAAGCCTCTCTGGCTTTATTAAGACATCAAATAGAGGTTTTAAATATTAGTTTTGAACCCCTACTTGCTTTTTATTTACTCCAACCTTCATCTTCACTACCGGAAGTAGAAGAAGTTTTCAGTCGCGAATTAACTTTAACTTTCGAAGAACTGGAGGAAAAAAATAAACTTGAGGTTGAAATTTCTAAACTTTTTCAATTAAGAGAAAAGCTAACTTTTAAACTAAAAAAAGATAATCTACTTAAATTGTATCAGGAAATTGAGCTGCCCTTAATTAAAGTTTTAGCCCGGATGGAATTTAATGGGGTTAAAGTTGATAAAGACTGGCTTGCTTCTTTATCAGAAAAGCTGGGTAAAAGACTCGATATAATTACTAAAAAGGCTCATCAACTGGCTGGAGAAGAATTCAATCTAAACTCTCCTAAACAGCTGGGTGAAATTCTTTTTGAAAAATTAGGACTGCCGGTGATTAAAAGAACTAAAACAGGTTATTCTACAAATGCCAGTGTTTTAGAAAAACTGGAAGGTAAACATGAGATTATTCCTTTAATCTCCGAATATAGAGAACTGGCTAAATTAAAATCAACTTATATTGATTCTTTACCACCTTTAATCAATGAAGAAACAGGAAAGATTCACACTTCCTTTAACCAGATGGTAACTGCTACTGGTCGTTTAAGCAGCACCGATCCTAATCTGCAGAACATACCAATTCGAACTGAGGAAGGACGCGAAATCCGTAAGGCTTTTATTCCTTCGGCTGAGGATATGGTCCTACTGGCTGTAGATTATTCTCAGATTGAACTGCGGGTTTTTGCTCATTTGAGTGGAGATGAAAAACTGAAGGAGGCCTTTAATACTGGTGCAGATATTCACACAGAAACAGCGGCTGAGGTTTTTGAAGTAGAACCAGCAGAAGTATCTCCTAATTTACGTCGGCATGCTAAAGTGATTAATTTTGGTATTGCCTATGGAATGAGTTCTTATGGCTTAAGTCAGGATCTGGATATTCCGGTGGAAGAAGCTCAGGAATATATAGATAAATATTTTGAACGTTTCTCTGGAGTTAAAAAATATATGGATCAGACTATAGAAAGGGTCAAAAAATGCGGTTATGCAGAGACTATGTTTGGACGCCGCCGCTATATTCCTGAAATCAACAGCAGTAATTATCACCGCCGTTCATTTGCAGAAAGAACTGCAATTAACACACCAGTTCAGGGTACAGCTGCTGATATAATGAAAAAATCAATGCTTGATGTTTATGATACCTTAAAAGAAGCAAATCTTGATTTAAATATTTTACTCCAGGTTCATGATGAACTGGTATTTGAGGTTAATAAATCAGATTTAGAACAGGCAGCTGAATTGATCAAGAGAAAAATGGAAAACACAGCCGAGTTGGATGTACCTCTGATAGTTGACCTTCAGATTGGAGAAAACTGGAGAGACAAAGAAGACTATGAGGTGAGCAAAAATGCCTGAACTGCCCGAAGTTGAGACTGTAGTTAAGGGGCTGCGCCCTTTAATTACAGATAGAATTGTAACTGCAGTAGAGATTAGAGAAGAAAATATGATTGCCTATCCAGAGGCAGATATTCAGGCTTTTAAAGATTCTCTGATCGGCTCAAAAATTGATGCAATTAACCGCCGGGGTAAATATATAATTATTGAGCTTAATACGGATAAAAATATGGTCATTCATTTGAGAATGACCGGTAAATTACTGGTTAAAGAAGTTAAGGAATTTAGAGATAAACATACTCATGTTATTTTTAGCCTTAATGACGGCCAGGAAATTCGCTTTAATAATATCCGTAAATTTGGACGTGTTTATTTAATAGATAAAAATCATCCTGAACAGGCTGGCGGACTTGCCGACCTGGGACCGGAGCCTTTAAGTGATGAGTTGACTGTAGAAGATTTCAAAAAACTTTTTGAGAAAAGAAGAGCCTTAATGAAATCTCTACTTTTAAATCAGCATTTTATTGCTGGAATTGGTAATATTTATGCAGATGAAATTCTTTTTCGCTCTCAAGTTAGACCTGACAGGACTGCTGATACTTTAACTGAGCTGGAAAAAGAAGCAATTTATCATAATATGCGTGAGATTCTTCGAAAAGGTATAATTTATGGAGGGACCAGCTTTAGTGATTATGTTAATGCATTTGGAGAAAAGGGTTCTTTTCAGGAAGAACTCAGGGTTCATCAGCGAGAGGGAGAAAAGTGCTGTGAATGTGACAGCATAATAGAAAAAATTAAAGTAAGTGGACGTTCAACTTATTTTTGTCCTCAATGTCAAAAATAGTAGTGAAGAGAGGGGATAATCATGATTATTGGTTTAACAGGTGGTATAGCTAGTGGTAAATCAACAGCTGCTGAATATCTGGAGCAAAAAGGAGCCAGAATTATTGATGCTGATCAGATTGCTCATCAGATTAGTCAAAAGGGAGAAAAAGGATGGCAGCTGGTGGTTGATGAATTTGGTGAGGAGATTTTAAGAGAAGATCAAGAGTTTAATAGAGAAAAATTAGGAGAAATTGTTTTTTCTGATCCGGATAAAAGAAAAAAATTGGAATCCCTACTGCATCCATTAATTATTTATGAAATGAAAGAACAGGCTCATCAGTATCTAAAAAATGATGAAATTGTTGTTTTTATGGCACCACTATTATATGAAGTTGGACTGGCCCGTTTTTGTAATCAGGTCTGGGTAATTTCCAGTTCTGAAGAAAATCAGATAAAAAGATTAGAAAAAAGAAATAATCTTACTAAAAAAGAAGCTTTAAAAAGAATCAATTCTCAAATGTCTCTGGAAAAGAAAAAAGAAAAAGCTGATGTAATTATTGAAAATAACTTTACAATTGAAATTTTAAAATCGAAATTGGATTTATACTGGGAGAAAGTATTGAAGGGAGAAGATACTAAATTGATTAGAATAGCTCTAGTAGCTCATGATGAGAAAAAAGATGATATGATTAGATTTGCAAAAAAACACAGAGATGTTTTGACAAAAATGAGATTGATTGCTACTGGAACAACCGGTCAGCGATTAATTGATGAAACAGGACTGGATGTAGAAAGAATGGCTTCTGGCCCAATTGGTGGAGACCAGATGATCGGGGCGGAAATTGCTAAAGATCGTCTGGATGGAGTTATTTTTTTAAGAGATCCTTTAACTGCTCAGCCCCATGAACCAGATGTTAGTGCACTTTTAAGGCTCTGTGATGTACATGAGATTCCGCTGGCAACTAATCTGGCAACTGCAGAAATGATTATTCACTCTCTGGCTGAAAAAAATAGAGCTTGAGCAAAGGGAGGAAAAGGGAGTTGAATACAGAATATATTAATAAAGGGATTATTCTTTTACTTTTATCGATATTATTGTTTTTAGTTGTTAATAATAATTTTGATTTGTGGATAATCAGAAGAAATGTGGAGCCCATTAAATACCAGAAGGAAATAAATAAATATGCGGAAGAATTTTCTTTGGATGCTGAATTATTAGCTGCTTTAATTTATGTTGAAAGCCGTTTTGATAAATATTCTGAGTCTGCCAAAGGAGCTGTTGGGTTGATGCAGTTAATGCCTTCTACAGCTTTCTGGATTGCAGAACAGCTTGAATATGATAATTTTAATTTAGAAGATCTTAATGATCCCGAATTGAATATTAAATTTGGCAGCTGGTATTTTGCTTATTTGTATCAAAAATTTGATAATAATTCAATTAAAACTATTGCAGCCTATAATGCAGGAGAAAGTAATGTTAGAAACTGGATTGATAATGGCTGGGAGGGAAATATTGAACATAAATTACCTTTTAATGAAACAGATAATTTTGTCAGGAGAGTTATTTCCACCAGAGATTATTACCAGAACAATAATCCTGAAATTTTCAGTTTATCAAATTTAAATCTTTTGTTATTCCAAGCATCTGAGCAAAACAGAGGAAAGACCATTCATTAATAGAAATTATTGCTATATATTGAATAATGGCAATATACAGTTGGATACAACTTGATTTTTTTAGTAAATAATTATATAATTTAAGATAGTAAATTATTTAAGTGTTAAACTAATAATTTTGTTTTTTTTTCTTTTTAAAAACAGATACATCTGATAAGGGGGTGTAAATTTAAAAAGAAGAGATTAGTGAGTAGATATATATTTAAAAATTTAGGAGGGAATTTCGAGTATGCAAAAAAAAATAATAATTTTATTAACTTTAGTTTTAGTTTTTTCGATATTTTCAGTAGTAGGTGCTCAGGAAGAAGTAAATAGTCCTGATACATTTACCTATGTAAACATTGGTGACCAGAGTACTTTAGATCCTCACTTTGCTTATGATACCGGTAGTTCAGAAGTGATTTATCAAGTCTATGAAACATTAATTGGTTATGATGGAGAAAGCGTAAAGAATTTTACACCTTTATTATCTACAGAAGTGCCAAGCCAGGAAAATGGTCTCATTTCTGAAGATGGCTCAGACTATACTTTTATAATTAGAGAAGGAGTAGAATTTAGTAATGGAAATTCTTTAACTGCTGAAGATGTTAAGTACAGTTTTTTAAGAGGGATGATTAGTGACCGCTCTGGCGGCCCAATCTGGATGTTATATGAACCATTATTTGGTGCTGGTTTTGCTGGTTTAAGTGATGTAACAGTAAATGTAGTTGGCGTCGAAGATCCAAAACAGTTAACTGATGAACAGGCAGCAGAGGTATTGGATGTATTAGAAGACAAAATTACTGTTGATGGTAATCAAGTAACATTTCATTTGGAGTCACCATATCCGCCCTTTTTAAACATTTTAGCTCAAGGTGCTTCCTGGGGATCAATTTTAGATAAAGAATGGTCAATTGAGCAGGGAGCCTGGGATGGAACAGCTGCTGATATTGCTGCCAGTCATGATCCGGTAAAAGAGGAAGATCCATTGTTTGATAAAATGATGGGTACAGGACCATTTGTTTTGACTGAATGGGTTAATGGTGATCATGTTGTATTTAATAGGAATGATAATTATTGGAGAGGACCTGCTAACTTTAAAACAGCTATTATTAGAAATGTTGATGAATGGTCCACACGTAAATTAATGTTGTTACGTGGAGATGCAGATATGATTTATGCTCCAACTCAATATAGATCTCAGGTTGAAGATGAAGAAGGTATTGTTGTTACAACAGGTATTCCTGCATTACAAAATATGAATATGATATTTAACTGGGATATTACTACTGAAGGTAATAATTATATTGGTAGTGGTGAACTAGATGGTAATGGGATTCCATCTGATTTCTTTGCTGATGAAAATGTAAGAAAAGCATTTAGTTATGCTTTTAATTATAAAGCTTTTATTGAGCAGGTCAGAATGGGTGAAGCAATACAATTGAGAGGTCCGATTGTAGATCCCTTACTTGGTTATGATGAAAATTCAAAAGTTTATAGTTTAAATCTTGAAAAAGCTGAAGAACACTTTCGAAAAGCATTTGATGGAGAGCTTTGGGAAACAGGATTTACAATGGATTTAGTGTACAATAGTGGTAATGATCCTCGGAAAACTGCTGCAGATATGCTAAAAAGTTATATTGAGAGGATTAACCCGAAATTCAATATTAATGTTCGTGGAGTACAGTGGTCGACTTATCTTGATGCTTCTGTAAGAGGAATTTTACCTGCTTCCTTTGGTGGTTGGTTAGCGGATTTTCCCGATCCACATAATTTTGTGCAGCCATTTTTAGATAGTTCCGGTTATTATGCTAATAGACGTGGGGATACTTATAAAAATTGGGCAGATGAAGTTGGAATTAATGATTTGATTGCAGAAGGTATTTCTACAACTGATTCTGCAAAACGTGAAGAAATATACAAAAAGTTACAGAAGATGTCAATTGATAATGCTATTGATCTCTGGATAGATCAGCCAACAGAGTCTAATACGAGAAGGACCTGGGTTAAAGGCTGGTATCCAAACGCTGTACGTCCTGGTGTGGATTTCTACTCAATGGACAAAGCTGCTGAATAAAGAATAAATTACTAAATTTAATATAAAAATTACTCAGGGAGGGCAACCTCCCTGCTAATTATGTTAGGGAAAGGTTTTAAAGAGTACTTTATTACATGAGGAAGGAGAGTTATGAGTTGGTAAATTATATTATTAGACGTTTTTTAATACTTCCTTTTATACTGTTTGGTGTTACAGTACTGGTATTTTCAATGATTATGATGCTTGGTCCTTATCAAAGGTTAAGTACTTATATTAATGATCCCGCACAGTTAAAAGGTCAAGATATGGATAAGTTAATTTCTAAATATGGGTTGGATGATCCATGGTATGAACAGTATGGTCGTTGGATTGGAGGAGTTGTCAAGGGTGATTTTGGCTGGTCAGAATCAGCTGGACAGCCGGTGACTACAGCTATTTTTAGCCGCTTTCCAGCAACTCTGGAGCTTGCTTTATTTGCAGTGATTCCAGTTGTTATGGGAGGTATCTGGCTGGGAGTGCTTTCGGCAGTTCATCATAATCAAAAATTTGATCATATAATCAGAATCATTTCTACTATTGGATGGTCATTTCCAACTTTTGTATTTGGACTATTAGTATTAATGATTTTCTATGGAGTCTTAGGCTGGTTTCCACCAGGAAGACTTGGTGCTGATGCGGCTGCAATTGTTAGATCTACTGAATTTATAAGATATACTGGTTTAAATGTTCTGGATGGAATTTTAAATTTAGAATTCAATGTTGTATTTGATGCATTTAGACATTTAATTGGTCCTATTGTTACTCTATCGATTGTCTGGTGGTCATATATTTTACGTATTACTCGCTCAAGCATGTTAGAAACTTTACGTAAAGATTATATTAGAACTGCAAGAGCAAAAGGTGTGGCAGAAAAATTTGTAATTAATAAACATGCCAGAAGAAATGCCTTAATTCCTGTAGTTACAGTTGCTGGACCTATGGTACTGGGTCTTTTAGGAGGAGTCGTTATAGTAGAGTCTGTTTTTGGCTACAGAGGTATTGGTCAATATGCGGCTCAAGCTGCTCAACAGCTCGATTACTCGGGTATTTTAGGTGTTGCAATGTACTTTAGTTTTTTATTAATCTTAATTAACTTAATAGTAGATGTTTCTTATGCTGTAATTGACCCAAGGATTAGATTGGAGTGATGGTAAGTGAAATGGAAAGAAGTTTTAACGCGTTTATTAAAAAATAAACTATCTTTATTCGGACTTATAATAATATTATTCTTTGTTTTGGTTGCAGTATTTGCACCATATTTAGCACCCCCGCGCTCACCAGAGGATGCTTATGAAATACCAAGAGCTGGATGGCAGGTTGAGCCACAGCCACCTCGAGAGGGTTATCCTTTTGGAACAGCTCAGGGATCATATGATATATTTTATGGTATGGTCTGGGGAACTAGAACTGCTTTTAGAATTGGTGTAATAGTAGTTGGATTTAGTTCTTTGCTGGGTATAACAATCGGTACACTTTCTGCCTATTATGGTGGGAAAATTGATGAGTTTTTTATGCGGATTACTGATGTATTTATGTCTATTCCTTTTTTAGTTGCTGCGATGGTTTTAACAACTATATTAGGTAAGGGTTTAGACAATGTTATGATTGCTTTAGTTACATTTGGGTGGATGGGAACGGCTCGTTTAATGCGTTCTCAGGTTTTAGAGATCAAAAACGAAGAGTTTATTCAGGCATCCATTGCTTTAGGTGCAAGTGATCCTAGAATTATTTTTAAACATATTATTGCAAATTGTATTTTTCCTGTTTTAATTCAGGCTTTTATGAGAATGGGATCAATGGTTATTACAGCATCTGCTTTAAGTTTTTTAGGAGTAGGAGCACCAGAAGGATATGCAGATTGGGGTCAGATGATTACATTTGCTCGTGACTGGATACTTGGGGGGCAGGGTTCTGCTCTTAAGTACTGGTATACAGTTGTGATTCCAGGTGCAGCAATTATGCTTTTCAGTCTTTCCTGGAATTTAATTGGTGATGCTTTCCGTGATATATTAGATCCAAAACTAAATTAGATTTATTAAATTGACGCTAATAAGGTAGGTGAGTTTTTTGAATAAAGAAAATAAAGAAGCACTTGTAGAAGTTAAAAACTTAAAAACATATTTTTATACAGAAGAAGGAGTAGTCAAAGCGGTAGATGGAGTAGATTACGAAATTTATCCAGGTGAAACTTTAGGTATTGTAGGAGAGTCCGGCTGTGGGAAAAGTGTTACCTCTTTATCAATTATGAGATTGGTAGAATCTCCCCCAGGCAGAATTGAGGCAGGCGAGATTAACTTTAAGGGAACAGATTTAACTAAACTATCCGAAAAAGAAATGCGAAAAATTAGAGGTAATGACATTTCAATGATTTTCCAGGAACCAATGACTTCTCTTAATCCTGTTTACACAGTTGGTGATCAGATTGTAGAAGCAATTATGCTTCATAAAGGTGTAAAGAGAAAAGAGGCAAGACGTCAGGCAATAGAAATGCTGCAGAAGGTAGGTATTCCTCTGCCAGAACAGAGAGTGGATGAATATCCACACCAGTTATCCGGTGGTATGAGACAGCGGGTAATGATTGCAATGGCTTTAAGCTGTGATCCACAGCTTTTAATTGCTGATGAGCCTACTACAGCTCTTGATGTTACAATCCAGGCTCAAATTTTAGAACTAATGAACTCTTTAAAAGAAAGTTATGGAATGGCAATTATGATGATTACTCATGATTTAGGTGTAATTGCAGAGGTTTCAGATAGAGTTGCAGTAATGTATGCCGGTAAGGTAGTAGAATATACAGATGTCGATACTTTATTTGATGATCCAAAACATCCTTATACCTGGGGATTAATGAACTCTATTCCTAAACTGGATAAAGATGTAGATCGTCTGGAAGCTATTCCGGGCAGTGTACCTTCTCCCTTGAATTTTCCGGAGGGATGTAAATTTAATACTCGCTGTCCTCTGGCTGAAGGTAAATGTTATGATGTAGAACCACCTTTAGAAGATACAGATGGAGGCCATATGGTCCGCTGCTGGAGATATGAACATTTAGAAGAAATCAAGAAACGCGGAGAAAGAATTTATGAGGATCGAGGTGTTCAAAAATAATGGCTGAGAATTTATTAGAAGTTAAGAATCTAAAAAAATATTTTCCAGTTAAAGCAGGAATATTTAAAAGAACAGTAGCTCATGTAAAAGCTGTTGATGATATTTCCTTTGCAGTAGAAGAAGGAGAAACACTCGGTCTAGTAGGTGAATCAGGCTGTGGTAAATCGACAACCGGGAGAACTATTTTACGACTGCTGGAGGCAACAGCTGGGGAAGTTATATTTGAAGGTAAAAATGTTATGGAACTTGATAAAAAGGAAATGCGGGCTATCAGACGTGATATGCAGATTATTTTTCAGGATCCCTATGCATCACTTAATCCACGAATGACTGTGGCTGATATTGTAGGTGAGCCGCTTGATATCCATAATCTTGCAAAAAATAAGAAGGAAAGAAATGAAAAGGTAAGAGAGATACTGGAGAATGTAGGCCTGGGTGAAGAATATATGAACCGCTATCCTCACGAATTTAGTGGTGGTCAGCGTCAGCGGATAGGTGTGGCTAGAGCTCTGGCAGTAGATCCTAAGTTAATTATAGCAGATGAGCCGGTTTCTGCTCTTGATGTGTCAGTACAGGCACAGGTTGTAAACTTACTGCAGGATTTACAGAAGGAATATGGATTAACCTATCTCTTTATTGCTCATGATTTGAGTGTTGTAAAACATATCAGTGATCGCGTAGCAGTAATGTATCTGGGTAAGCTGGTGGAGTTAACAGATAAAAAAGAATTATTCGATAATCCAATGCATCCCTATACCCAATCATTATTATCTGCAATTCCAGAGGCAGATCCAAAGAAGAAAAAGGATAGAATTATTCTGGAAGGAGATGTACCTTCTCCGGTAGATCCACCTTCTGGCTGTAGATTTCATCCCCGCTGCCCAAAAGCCTTTGAGCCCTGTCCTGTTAAGGAACCAGAGTTTAAAGAATATGGTGAGGGACACTTTGCGGCCTGTCATTTACTTGATCAATAGTTATTAATTAAATAGATGATAATTAATCCCTGTTGGCGGATATTAAAATCCAGACAGGGATTTTCTTCTTTTTAGAGAATAATAATAACTGAGAGGATATTTTTTCTGGAGGAATTTAATTATGAAAACTAAAACTTTTGTCTTGATTATTTTAATCTTAATTTTAAATTTATTTACTGCTAATGCTGCTAATTATGGGGGGGATTTGAAAATTAAAGTTAATCTAAGGCCGTTTAATTTAAATCCAATATATGCTGATAATGAGACTGCCCATATGATCAACAAGCAAATATTTGATACTTTAGTAACTTATAATAAACAGGGTAAACTAATTGCAAATTTAGCAGAATCATGGGAGGTAAATGAGGATTCTACAGTTTTTAACTTTAAATTGAAGCAGAATGTTTATTTCCATTCTTACAAAATGGAGGGAGTAGAAGTACCACTAAATGAAAGAAGTGTAACTGCAGAAGACTGGAAATGGTCATTAGAATATCTGGCTGCTGCCAGTAATAAATCCCCTTATGCTGAGTTATTAGCTAAAATTAAGGGGTATGAGCAGTATCGTAGGGGTGAAAGTAACGAAATTGCAGGTATTAGGATTCTAGATAATTATCATTTAGAAATTGAATTAAAACAATCTTATGCTCCTTTTATATATAATTTGGCTAAAAGTGCAGCCGTTGTAATGCCAGCAGAGGCAGTTCGAAATAATGATTTTAATTTTTCTCTAACTCCAGTTGGTACAGGTCCATTTAAATATAGAAGTTTTGTTAAAAATAAAGTTACTTTATTCAAAAACGATAATTACTGGAAAAATAATTATCAGGATCAAAACATACCATATTTAAATCAGATTGAAATAACTTTTACGGAAGGTAATATTCTAAAAAATAATCTGCAAGAATTTGATTTATACCAGCTTAATTCAGAGGAGTTTTCTGTCTATCAACAGCAAAAAGTTAATTTCAGTAATTATCAAATTAGAAAATTCGAAAATAGTTATATATATTTTGCTGCATTTAATTATAAAAGTGATTTATATCTGAATTCCAGACTGAAGAATTTTAAAGAGGGTTTAAGATATATTATCAATGAAAATAATTTTCATGAAACTTTAAATTTTAGTAATTTAATTTTGCCCGGGGCCAGCAGCAGTAATCAACAATTGTTAGCTAAAATAAGAGAGAACTTAGCAGCAGGTGATAGTGTTAATCTGCCTAAAGAGCTAAATAATTTAGGCTTAACAATTAATAATTCAAAAACAGCCATTAAAATAGCTGAATATATGAAAAACCAGTTAAAATCAAAGGATATAGGTCTTGAAATAAAAAAATATAACTGGGCTGAATACTTAAAAAAGTTAAAAAACCAAAATATAGATAGTCAATTTTTTATTATGACCTCTGAATATAGCAACCGTTTTCAATTTATTTATGACAATTTTTATTCAGCTTCAGATAAAAACTATTTTGGCTATCATAATAACAGACTGGACAATATGATAGATTATTTAAAATTAATAAACAATCTGCAGAATAGAGAAAGTGCTTATAAAATCATTACCGAAATATTGGTTAATGATAATCCATTTTTATTCCTGTTTGAGGGAGCGGATAGTTATTTAATTTCTAAAGAAATAAAAAATCAGGATATATTTGAAGATAGTTATTTAAAATACAATTTTGAAATGCTTTATTTTGAACGATAAATTAATTAATTCTAAAAGCTTGAAAACCATTTCATTAAGTTTCAGGCTTTTTTCAAGACTTAAATTAACAGAAAGTTATAAAAATTTTTAATTAAACGTTTTTCAGCATCATTTGAACAATTTATACTAAAATTACTGCAATTAGCTTTAAAAAACCTTTTTTTAAGTTAATTAAGCATAATAATCAAAAAAATTGACTTTTTTGCAGGAATTTTAAATTTAGTATAGAATATAATAATTAGTGAAATGGATTTCATTATTTGCTGGGAGCGAAAAAATATGGATGTTACTATGAAAGATGTAGCAAAATTAGCAGGCGTTTCATTAAGTACAGTTTCTCGTGTTTTAAATGATAGTTCACTGGTTAGAGAAGAAACAGCCAGAAAGGTTCAGAAGGCTGTTGAAAAATTGGATTATCAAATTAATGATTCTGCTCGAATACTGAGAACCAATACGAGTAATTTGATCGGTGTGATTGGGGCTGGAATGGAAAGGCCTTTTCTGGCTAATTTGCTTAAAGGAATTGAAGCAGAAGCCAGAGAAAGGGGTTATGCCTTGATATATGGTGACTCAGATGGTGAATTTGAGAAGGAACAGAATTATTTGAACATTATGAAACAGAAAAAAATTGATGGAATTATTTTAATTACAACTAATTATTATAATAATTTACTTTCCATAGTAAAAAACTATCAGATTCCGGTAGTTTTTGCTTCGGGATATATAAGTGATCCCCAGATTAGCTGTGTAACAGTAGATAATGTTGCAGCAGCCTATGATGTAGTAGAATATCTCTGTCAGGTTGGTCATAAAGAGATGGCCTTTATTAAAGGCCCTGACCTGGATTTGCTGGCCAGTCAGGAGAGGCTGCGGGGAGTTAAACTAGCTTTAAGACTCAGTGACATAGAATTTAATCCTAAAAGATTTATTGAAGGAGATTTTACTTTTGAAAGTGGATATTCTGCAGCTAAAAAAATAATCAACAAATTTCCAGATGTAACAGCAATTTTTGCCTTTAATGACGAAATGGCAGTGGGAGCAATAAGTTTTTTAAAAGAACAGAATATTAAAATACCTGAAGATATTTCTGTAGTTGGATTTGATGGGATTGAACTTGGAGAATATATTGATCCTGCTTTAACGACTATCAAACAATCAGGCTATCAGCTGGGCTTAAAGAGTATTGAAATATTAAATAATATTATTAATCAGAGAAAAATTGAAGATAATAAAGTCTTTATTCCACATGAGCTTGTGGTTAGAGAAAGCACAAATAGATTAGATGAACATAATAATTAATAAGGAGGTGATAGCAAATAATAGGGGTAGTTAAGATATATTCTTAACATAATTAATTTAAATTATTTAATATCTTTCAAGGAGGAGAATTATTAATGAGAAAAAATTTGCTTTTAGTTTTTGCTTTAGTTTTTGTTATAACACTTAGTGGTGCTGCTTTTGCTGACAGTCATATGGACGGAGAAGAAATTTCTTTAACAATTGCCGGGGGGGCTGTTGGTCAGGAAAAAGAACTGACAATCAAAGCTGCTGAAATGTATATGGAAAGAAATCCTAATGTTACAGTAGAAGTTTTAGAGACTCCAGATTTGGCTAATGACAGATTAGGTCTGTATTTACAGTTTTTAGAAGCTGAAAGTCCTGAAGTAGATGTTTATCAGATTGATGTAATCTGGCCTGGTGATTTAGCGGAGCACTTTATCGATTTTTATGACTATGGTGCAGAAAAAGTTGTAGATAAGCATTTTGATGCAATTGTTGAAAATAATACAACTACTGATGGCCGCTTAGTTGCTATGCCCTGGTTTACTGATGCAGGACTTTTATATTATAGAACAGATCTTTTAGAAAAATATGATCGAGAAGTTCCAGAAACCTGGGATGAATTAGAAGAAACAGCTCGCTACATCATGGAAAAAGAAAGAGCTGCAGGTAATGAAGACTTTTATGGTTATGTCTGGCAGGGAGATGCCTATGAAGGTCTAACCTGTGATGCATTAGAGTGGATTTATTCGAATGGCGGTGGACGGATAGTTAGTCCTGATCAAAAAATTACAATTAATAATGATAAAGCAAAAGAAATTATTGATCAGGCAGCCGGCTGGGTAGGAGATATTTCACCTGCTGGTGTAACCGGAATGGGAGAGGAAGATGCCCGTTCAATGTGGGAAGCTGGTAATGCACTATTTATGCGTAATTGGCCTTATGCTTATGCTTTAGGGCAGCAAGAAGGTAAGCCAACTGCTGGTAACTTTGATGTTTCACCTTTACCCGCTGGTGATAGTGGTAGTTCTGCTGCAACATTAGGTGGCTGGAACTTAGGTGTAAGTAAATACAGTGAACATCCTGAAGAAGCAGCCAAACTTGCTATGTTTTTAGCTGGTGAAGAGGTACAGAAAATGCGTGCTGTTGAAGGTGCATTTAATCCTACAATTAAATCATTGTATCAAGACGAAGATGTATTAGAAGCAGTTCCATTCTTCGGCAGTTTATATGATGTATTTACAAATGCTGTAGCTCGTCCTTCTACTCCAACTGCGCCACAGTATAATCAGGTATCAGAATTATTCTTCCAGGCAGTACATTCAGTACTAACTGGTGAAAGTGAAGCTCAAGAAGCTATTGAGTATTTAGAACTAGACCTGATGGACACTACAGGATTTGAAACTGGTGAACCAACACAGCCATAAGTAAAATTTTTTAAAGTTGCTTATTAGCTGGAGAGGGAATATTCCCTCTCCAGATTTTATAAAGGAGGGAATTTAAATGGCAATAAGTAGTTCATCAAATTTGGCAGAAGAGGAACAAAAGTTAGCGCTGAAATTATTACTACCAGCATTTTTAATCTTAATTATAATTGCTTTATATCCTTTAGTTCAGGTTTTTTATACAAGTTTTACCAATCGAGAATTTGCTTCAAGTACTAAAACTGAATTTGTTGGTCTGGATAATTACAAAGCATTACTATCAGTTACGATTAGGGAATTACCACCTGTAATTGATGAAGAAACAGGAAAACAGGCTGTAGATGAAAATAGTGGTGAAGCGGTATTTGAACGACCGATCCGAGTTTTACCAAGAGATCCACATTTATATCGACCATCATTTGAGTTCAGTTTTTTTGGTAATAGATATGTGGTTGGTGCTCGAACACCTGATTTTATTAGAGCGGTCTGGAATACTTTGATTTTTACATTTTTCTCAGTCTTTTTTGAAACACTGCTGGGTTTAATAGTTGCCTTAGTAGTTAATAGTGAGTTTAAAGGTAGAGGAGCAATGAGGGCTGTTATGTTAGTTCCCTGGGCAGTTATTACAGTTGTTTCTGCTAGAATGTGGGAGTGGATGTTTGAACCAACAAGAGCCGGATTGTTCAATATGCTTGGTGATAGATTTGGTTTAATTGATGGTAGTTTTGCCTTTTTAAGTAATAATTCTTTACAGCTTCCGGCAATTATAGCAGTTGATGTCTGGAAAACTACTCCGTTTATGGCTTTATTGATTCTGGCTGGTTTACAGATGATTCCAGGTGAACTTTATGAAGCTGCCAGGGTTGATGGTGCCAGTAGATTTAGACAGTTTTTTAATATAACCTTACCATTATTAAGACCATCACTGGCTGTTGCTTTGATTTTTAGAACTTTAGATGCTCTAAGAGTATTTGATGTGTTTCAGGTAATGCTTTCACAAAAAAGATATTCAATGGCAAGTTTTAATTATTTTCAATTGATTTCAGCCAGACAAATGGGGATGGCATCTGCAATTGGAGTTATAATTTTCATTATTATTTTTGCCTTTGCTATTCTTTATATGAAAACCCTGGGAGTTGATACGGAATGACAAGAAAGCAGAAAGAAAAACTTAGAAAAATTTTATTTTATTTTGTGCTGGCATTAATTATTATTTATTTATTGTTCCCTTTTTATTGGGCAATAGTATCTTCTTTAAAATCAGAAGCACAATTGAGTATGACACCAGCCACTTTGATTCCTAGAGATCCAGATACAGGAGAAATATCAGTTTTCACCCGAAACTACAGAGCAGTTTTTGCAAATGGTGGTTTTATTAGAGGTTTAGTTAACAGTACAATTGTAGCAACTTCTACCACTATTTTAGCTTTATTAACAGGTTCTTTTGCAGCTTTTGCTTTAGGCAAATTACGATTTAAAGGAAAAGCACCTGCACTGTATGTTATACTTGCAATGACAATGTTTCCTCAGGTTACAGTATTATCAGGTTTATATGCAGTTATTAATGCACTTAACTTAAGTGCCAGGGTAAGTATGATTTTTACATATCTGTTATTTACCCTACCGTTTACGACCTGGGTACTGACTTCTTTCTTTAGAGATTTACCGATTGAAATTATGCAGTCAGCTCAGGTGGATGGGGCAACACCATTTCAGACTTTTCACATGATTTTACTGCCGCTTACTGCACCGGCTTTAGTTACAACAGGTTTGTTATCATTTATCCAGGCCTGGAACGAATATCTCTTTGCTTTAACGTTTACATCTATTGATCCCAGTGCAAGGACTGTACCGGTAGCAATTCAATTCTTTTCGGGGGAGTTTGCAAGACAGGAACCCTTTGGAGAAATTATGGCAGCTGCCGTTCTAGTTACAGTACCAATTGTTGTTCTGGTCTTGATTTTCCAGAAACGTATTGTAGCTGGATTAACTGCTGGAGCTGTAAAAGGATAAATGTATAGCTGCTTTATAATAAGAATAAATATATATATAAATTTCATTTTATTAAAATTCTATTAAACTGATTAGAAATTAGAGAAAATCAGGCCATCAGATTATAGGGGGTACTATAATTTGATGGCCTAATTTCTTTGTCTATTTAAAGGTTGATTATTTTATAAATTTAAGTCAAAAAATTAATTAGGTTATCAATAATATAATAAGAAGATAGTTTTAATTTATAGAGGAGGCAGTGAAATTGAATCATGAAGATTTTTTCAAAGTTAAAGATGGATGGAATTTAGAAATTGAAAGTTTAAAAGAAGAACAATTTGTTCATTATGGAAGTAATTTATTATGTGGTAATGGTTATTTAGGTTACAGAGGTACTCTAGATGAATGGGATAAAGAACGGTATCAGGCCTGTGTAATAACAGACACATATGATCTGGCAGATGGAAAATGGAAAGAACTATCTAATTCACCCAATGCACTGGCAGCAGAGTTAAAAGTGGATGGTCAGAGATTTGGAGATTATCCAGAACAGAATCAGATGACTACTGAGTTAAATTTTAATTATAAATATGGTATTTTCAGGAGAAAATCTAATTCAAAAACAGATAATAATCTTGAAATAGTTTCCGAAAGATTCGCTTCCTATGACAATCTACATCTGATAGCAAATAATTATCAAATAAGCAAAATTGGGAAGAACAAAATAGAATTAAAGCTTGGAATAAATGGTGATGTCTGGGATTTAAATGGACCTCATCTTGAAAATTTTAAAGGTAAATACGATTCCCAAAATAACATTTTATATTTAAAGGCTAATACAGTAGAGAGTAAAATACCTTTAGTAACAGCTCTTTCTTTTAAATTTATAAAAGGTAAAATAAAGAATTTAAAAGTTGAAAATGAAGCAAAGTCAATTTATTTATTGTTGAATATTGAAGCAGAAGCAGAAAAAATAGAGCTGGAAAGAAATATGATAGTTTATTCCGGAAATGATCGGGAGGATCCACTAAAAGCTGTCCTGGATGATGCCGCTGCAGCTCTGGAATTAGGCTATCAAGAACTAAAAGAAAAACATCAGGCAGTCTGGGATAAAAAATGGGAACTGATGGATATTGAAATTAAAGGAAATCTTTTAGATCAGCTGGCAGTTAGATTCAATCTTTATCATAATATTATTGCTGCACCTGCTCACAGTGAGCGTCTGCCAATTGGAGCTCGTGGATTATCCTGCCAGGCCTACCAGGGTGCTGCTTTTTGGGATCAAGAAATTTTTAATCTGCCTATGTTTTTATTTACTGAAACTGAAACTGCAAAAAACATTTTAAAATATCGCTATCATACGTTAAATGGTGCCCGGAAAAAGGCGAGAGATTTGGGTTATGCGGGAGCTTTCTATGCCTGGATATCGGGAAAGACTGGGAAAGAATTATGTCCTTCTTTTTTCTTTAAAGATGTGATTAGCGGTCGTAAAATTAGAAATCATTTTAATGACTGGCAGATCCATGTTTCTCCTGATATTAGTTATACAATCTGGAAATATTATCTGGCAACTGGGAATCTTGATTTTGTAGTTAATTACGGTGCGGAAATTTTATTTGAGGTTGCACGCTTTTTAGATTCTAGAATTCATTTTAATCAATATAAAGATCAGTATGAGATTATTCGGCTTTTAGGACCTGATGAATATCATGAAAATGTAGATAATAATGCTTTTACTAACTATCAATCTCATTTTGCTCTAAAAAAAGCTATTTATTTTTATTACAAAATGGAAAATGAGTATCCGGAGAAACTGCAAGAGCTAAAAGAAAAAATTCAACTTAGTGAATCAGAAGTTACAGCCTGGCAGGAAATTTCTGAAAAGATTTATTTACCTCAGCCTGATGAAAATAATTTAATTGAACAATTTGATGGCTATTTTGACTTAGAAGATACTACAGCTGAAGTATTAGAAAATAGATTAATTGATCAAGAAGAATATTGGGGCTGGCCCAATGGAGTTGCTGTTTTTACTCAGGTAATTAAACAGGCTGATGTAATACAATTATTTACCTTACATGACATGTTTTCTGAGGAAGTACTGGCTGCCAATTATGATTATTATGAACGGCGAACTCAGCACGGTTCTTCTTTAAGCCCTTCTCAATATGCAGTTGCTGCTGCTAAACTGGGGCGAGCAGAGGAAACATATAATTATTTTAAAAAATCAGCTTTTATCGATTTAATGAGTACCAATAAAGCTGTCAGTGGAGGTACTTTTATAGGCGGTATTCATACTGCAGCAGCTGGTGGAATCTGGCAGTTAATAGTTAATGGTTTTGCCGGGATGAAAATTGATAAAAATGGACTTTCATTTAAACCAGTACTCTGTCAGGAGTGGAAAAAAGTTGAATTTAATCTAATTTACAGGAGTAAAAAGTTAAATATAACTATAGCTCAGAACATATTCAAATTGAAAGCAGCTGATGAGAATGATGAAATACTGGAATTTAGTGTTTTTGAAAAAAAATATACACTTAAACCCGGGCAAGAAGTTAAAGTAAAATTATAGGTATTAAAATCATTACAGTCTAAAATTAATTCAATTTGACACTGCAATTTAAGAATCAAAAAAGCATTTTAAAGAACAAAATGTCCTTCGGACAATCTGTAATATAGTAAGGTTAAATTTTGTTGATAGCGGAAATTATGAAACTATAAATATTATCCACAACAAACCATCAGGTATAATTTCCTGGTATTATATAATGTTGATAGATAAGAAAAAAGGCTCCCATATAAGGGAGCCTGAATAATTATATTGAAATTTTCTGTTAAACTGAGAGCAGCATCCGGTCATTATTAAATTTGCCCCCGTGTTTAATTTCAAACATTTTAAGCAGTTTTTCTATTGTTAGTTCTTCTTTTTCTTCAGCTTTGATATCATAAATGATTTCTCCACTATCCATCATTATCAAACGGTTACCCATATTAATAGCATCTTCCATATTATGAGTAATCATTAAAGTCGTAATATTATTTTCATTAACCAATTCTGCAGTTAAGTTCTTAATCTTAATTGCAGTTGCAGGATCTAAAGCAGCTGTGTGTTCATCCAATAACAGCAGACGAGGATTGGCTACTGTAGCCATCAAAAGAGTTAAAGCCTGCCTCTGTCCACCAGATAGAAGCTTAACTTTGGTTGTCAATCGTTTTTCTAACCCCAGATCAATTTTTTCAAGGTGTTTACGCATAATTTCTCTTTTATGTTTGCTCAAACCCCATTTAAGAGAAAGATTATTGCTTTTAGAAATAGCCAGTGATAGATTTTCTTCGATTGTCATCTCAGGAGAAGTTCCAGCCAGTGGATTCTGAAAAACACGCCCAATCTCTTGAGCACATTTATATTCAGATTTTTTTGTGATATCTTCATTATCCAAAATAATAGTACCATTTTCAACAGGGAAAACCCCGGCAATAGAATTTAAAAGAGTTGACTTACCTGCTCCATTACTACCTACTATTGTAATAAAATCTCCTTCATTGACAGTTAAATCAATTTTATTAATTGCTATATTCTCATTTGGAGTACCTTTATAAAATATTTTTTCTAAATTTTTGACTTTTAGCATTTTTTATCACCTCAATGCTTTTTTTATTCTTGGAGTTGATAGGAAAATAATAACCAGTATAGCTGTTAATAATTTTAAATCAGAAGCTGCAAGCCCCAGGTTCAGGGCAATAGAAATACTAAAACGATAAAGAATTGAACCAATGATAACCCCAATAGTTGCAATCATAATAGACTTCTCACCAATTACAACCTCACCAATAATAACTGATGCCAGACCGGCTACAATTGTACCAACTCCCATATTTACATCTGCAAATCCCTGATACTGACCAACAAGCGCACCGGATAATGCAACCAGAGCATTGGAAATAATTAATCCCAGCATTTTCATTGAATTAGTGCTGATTCCCATACTTCTAATCATCTGCGGATTATCTCCAGTAGCTCTTAGAGCAAAACCAATCTGGGTATTTAAAAATGCATCCAGAACTAATTTAACAGCGACAATAATTAAAATTAACAAAAGCAGATTATTCCAGGGATAAGGAACTCCAAGATCTCTAATAAAAGAGAAGATGGTATCTTTACCTATCAGCGGAATATTAGGTCTACCCATGACCCTTAAATTAATAGAGTATAAGGAAGTCATAGTTAAAATACCGGATAGTAGAGGAGCAATTTTTAATTTAGTATTTAAAAACCCTGTAATCGCTCCAGCAAATCCACCGGCAATTACTGCTGCTCCAAGAGAAAAAAATGGATTCATCCCCATGGTTAATAATCTTGCTGAAACAGCAGCTCCTAAAGGGAGACTGCCATCTACAGTAAGATCAGCAAAATCAAGAATTCTAAAAGATATAAATACACCCAGGGCCATAATCCCAAAGGCCAGACCCTGTTCTAAAGACGTAATTGCAAAACTTAGATTCATAACACACCTCACACCATTTCTAAACTACATATTTTATTTAAAATAATTCTAAATTTTATTCCTGTGTAATTTCTTCATAAATTACATCAGCTCTATCTAAGACAGCAGCTGGTATTTCCAGGTTTAAATTTTCAGCAGCTTTTTTATTTAAATATAATTTCAATTGATCTGAAGATTCTACGGCCATTTCTGCAGGATTAGCACCATTTAAGATACGAGCTGCCATTTTACCAGTTTGAATTCCCAGCAGATTATAGTCAATTCCTAAAGTAGCAATTGAACCCTGTCTAACCTGGCCGTTCTCTGATGCAAATACAGGAATATTATTTTGATTGGTAATATTTAAAACAGAAGGTAAAGCAGATACTATAATATTATCTGTAGGAACATAAATTGCATCAACATCTCCGACTAAAGAAGAAGCAGCAAGACTAACTTCACTGCTGTTGCTTACTGTGCCTTCATGTAAGTTAATTCCCATTTCTGCTGTAGTTTCTTTTACCAGGTCAACCTGGACAACTGAGTTTACTTCACCAGGATTATAAAGGACTCCCAGATCAGTTATTTCTGGAATAAATTCTTTAATTAATTCAATCTGTTGGGCAACAGGATTCATATCTGTCGTTCCAGTCAGATTTCCTCCTGGACGTTCCATGCTCTCGACGAGACCTGCTTCCTCAGGATCAGTTACAGCGGTAAATAATACCGGTGTATCTGTAATCACATTTGCTGCAGCCTGAGCATTAGGAGTAGCAATTGTCAGGATCAAGTCCAGATTATTTCCCTTAAACTGCTGAGCAATAGACTGAGCAGTAGCAAAATCAGCCTGAGCATTTTGTTCAATAAATTCGATGTTTTCTCCACTAAAGCCGGCTTCTGCAAGTCCTGTAATAAAGCCTTCGCGTGCTGCATCTAAAGCAGGATGTTCTACAAATTGCGAAATACCTATTCTATACTCCTGGGCACCGGCTAAGCTGCTAACTAAAATCAAAAAAACTGTTAAAACAATTAAAATTGAAAAATTATTTTTCATTTTCATTTTTTTATTCCCCTTTCTAACTGGTAGTGGGGATAATAAAAAAACACTCCTGGTGGAGTGTTAAATTGCTCTTAGCTATTTAGCTTAAAACTAGGTAAAAATCACCCTTGTTTAAACAAATAGCTTTGGCTTCCCTACAAATTCTCCTACCGTATTACCATGCTACCAGTTATTTGATTTTCTTTATTATACTATTATATGTGTACCTTTGTCAACTTAATGAGCCAATATAAAATAGTGATTTAATTAACTAATTAAGCCTCATTATCAAGTAATGAACGGTGACTTAAACCAACAGTAACTTCATTTAAATTGAACATACCAACTCCAAAAAAGATAGCCACAACTATATGTTCACCACTGCGGGCAACTCCAATTTTTCCACCGACATTTAGCCCCATAGTTCTTGGCATAATCTGGGTGACTGCATCATGGGCTGCTCCGGCGACTGCTCCCTGAGCGACATGTGATTCATCGATAATATTTTCTCTCTTAGCAGCAATCACTGCTCTTTCAATAATATCTGGAACAGATTTATTGAATTCACCACCAAAGTCCACAGCAGCAGTATTTATTTCATCAGCTGCAAAGTCTTTTTTTAATTGTTTTTCTTCACTTCTAGTTGAAATAGCCATTTTAATAGCTGCTTTTGCCGTTTCTAAACTATTATGTTCCATAATTTTTCCTCCTCAATAATTGTTAATTTCATTATAGCAGAGATTTTAACTAAAGTGAAATTTCAGTCTAAAATTATCAGGATTGTTTTTTATTAGCCAGGAAATTATACCTGAGGGCTTGTTGTGGATAATATTTATAGTTTCATAATTTCCGCTATCAACAAAATTTAACCTTACTATATTACAGATTGTCCGAAGGCCATTTTGTTCCCGTTTACAATCTGTCTGCTAACTTTTAAACTGGATTTTTATAATAATATTTTAATAAAAATAATGCAGTTAATTGCAACTTTATGTAAGATATCTTATAATATACTGAAGTAATTAATATTAATCACTATTTTGATATTAAAAATATAAAATCTGATGGAGGGGTCTCAAATCAATATTTTATTAGTAGCACTAGCATTAGCTCTTGATGCAGCAGGTGTGACAATGGCAATTGGCTGTGGTACCCAAACAAATTTAAAGGAAAAATTTAAGATTATTTTCTCTTTTGGTTTTTTTCAATTTTTATTTGCTTTAATTGGTGGATTAGCAGGAAATTATATTGATACAAATTTTTTTACTATTTCTAATTATTTTAGTGGGGCCGTAATTTTTCTGCTTGGTATTTTTCTGATTCGAGAGGGTTATAAAAATGGAGAAGAGTGTATTTATAGACGTCTCAGTTTTTGGACAGTTGTTGTTTTGGGGGTGAGTGTTAGCATAGATGCTCTGGGGGCAGGCTTTTCCCTTCTTTTTAGTTTAGATTATCTCATGATTTTCCAGGATTCCTTAATAATTGGCCTCATTGCTTCTGTAATTACAGCAGCTGCATTTAAAATAGTTATTTATATAAAACATATTGCTTTAGTGGAAAAATATGCTGACTATGTGGGCGGCTTTATTTTATTAATAATTGGGATCAATACTTTTCTTGCATAAAATATGACTAATGGATAGCTGTATACGGCAGAACTGTACGTGCAGTTTGACGAGGGAGCCTACAGCTGAGCTAGTCCCTCTAATCCTGGACAAGCTTTAATCTGATTTAAGCTGATTAATCATCTTGATTTTATCAACAGTATTTAGTTCTACCAGGGTTTTTTTTAGGATTTCCATCTGGACTTTTTGCTGGCCAATACTCTTAGGGGCGTTACAATATTTTTTTGAAGTATAAAAATTTAAAGGGTTTTTTTTATAAATAAAGAATTATAAAATTAGATAACGTAAAATTAAAAGGGAGGATGATATTATGAAAAAAGTATTAGTAGCTGTTGATGGATCTGAGAACTCAAAGAAAGTTGCAAAAGAGGCTGCAAATATTGCAAAGTGTATGTTATCTGAAGTGACAGTGATTCATATTCATGATGATAGTCATAAAGTTCCAATTAACCAATTTGAAGCAATATCTTCTTTATCAGATGACCTTTTAAAAAGAATCAAAGTTGAGCATAATGAAAAAATTAATGAATCAACAGATGAAATTGTCAATGAAGCAGCAAAGGAGTTTGAAGAAAAAGGAATTACTCCTCAAAAAGTGGTGTTAAAAGGCGATCCTGCTAATACAATTTGTGATTATGCAGAAGAAAATGGTTTTGATATGATTATAGTTTCGGATACAGGTGATAGAAGAGTAGAAAAATTTCTACTTGGAGGTACAAGTGAAAAAATAGTAAGACATGCTAAAACATCAGTGCTTGTTATAAGATAAAAAAATTAAACGTTCTTTAAAAAAGATTAAAAACGAGGAGTTAATGCATTAACTCCTCGTTCTCGGTTTGTTGAAGATGAGGAAATTACATCTTATAAACTTTTTTTAAAAGAGTAATTACTTCTAAATGTTTTGTATGGGGAAACATATCTACAGCTTTAAATTTTTCTAGTTGGTAGTTATGAATTTCCAGTTCTTTTAAGTCTCTGGCCAGACTTTTAGGATTACAGGAAATATATAAAATTTCGTTTGAATCTGCTGCAGCAATTTTAGTCAGAGCTTTCGGATTGATGCCAGGTCTGGGTGGGTCAATAATCAGCAAATCGGCCTGCTGTTTAATATTATTAATTTCTTCCAGTACATCTCCAGCAATATACTCTGTATTCTGCACATTGTTGATTTCAGCATTTTCGGCTGCTCTTTCTGCAGCATCTGGATCGATTTCTATTCCATAGATTTTTGCGGCATCAGCAGTGATAGACTGTGAGATGGTTCCAGCTCCACAGTAAAGATCATATACTATTTTATCTTTTGCACTGCCAATATATTTCTCTGCCTCAGAATATAACAATTCAGCTCCCTTTGTGTTGGTCTGGAAAAAAGAAAGAGAATCTATTTTAAATTTATTATCCAGCAGCTGATCATAAAAATAATTGCGACCGTGATAGATTTTCATTTTATCACAGCTTACCTGATCCGAAAAATCGTCATTAATAGTCTGCACAAAACCCACAAGCTTACCTTTTAAATCAAGAGCTTTTAGCTTTTCAGTTAGAGTAGAAAAATCATGATCCTGCTGACTGGTTGTAACCAGATTGGCCACAACTTCTCCAGTATTAATACCTTTTCTAATTACTAAATTTCGTAAAAAACCTTCCCTTAATTTAACATGATATTTTTTAAATTTATTGGCGCGGCAGTAATCTATAATAGTACTTAAAATATCTCGAAAATCCTGATCAACTAATAAACATTGATCAACTGTAATTACATCAAACATTCTGCCCCGGGGATGCATACCCAGCTGCAGTTTGCCACCTTTTTTTAAATCTCCAAAGCTAAATTCCATATTATTTCGGTATTCATAAATATTAGGACTTGCCATAATTCCTTCAAAATTATCAACTTCAATTTCTTTTTCTTTAAAAATGTCTAACAGAGTATTTTTTTTATTTTCGAGCTGCTCAGAATAGGGAACTTCCTGAATTGAACAACCTCCACAGCGATCATAATGAACACATAAATCTTTATTTTTTTCCAAAATTGAACCTCCTAAAATTTATTAAATCAATAATTAAATTGTTTGATAGATATTAAAGAACATGATAAATAAAACAGCTGTCGGAACAATATATTTTAACAATATAGAATAGATATTTCCAATTTTAAACCGACTGTTTTTATTTGCTTCTTGAACTGCATTTTTGCTGCCCCAGATATGACCAACAAAAATCGAAGTTAAAATACCACCTGTTGGTAGAAAGATTGAGTTAGAAAACCAGTCATAAGTGTCAAGTACATCCATACCCAAAAAACTGAAATTAGAAAATGAGCTGTAACCTAAAAGTGGTGGGATTCCAATTAAAAAGATTAAAGCCCCCATGAAATAGGATGCTTTTTTTCTTTTCCATTTATACTCATCAACTAAAAAGGCTACCACAACTTCGAGCATTGAGATTGAGGAAGTTAAGGCTGCAATTGTCAGCAGTAAAAAGAAAATAACTGAGAAAAATGTTCCAAAAGGCATCTGTGTAAAAACTGCAGGTAAGGTAATAAAGGTTAAACCAGGTCCAGAAGCTGGATCAAGTCCAAATGCAAAAACTGCAGGAAAAATTGCAAATCCTGCCAGCAAAGCTACGGCAGTGTCAAAAATTAATACATAGCCAGCACTCTCACTAATACTTTCTTTTTTGCTTAAATAACTTCCATAAGTAATCATGGCTCCCATACCCAGACTTAATGTGAAAAATGCCTGCGAGATGGCATCAGCAAAGGTCTGAAAACTAATTGCAGAAAAATCAGGTTTTAAGTAAAAACTTAAACCAGCTCCGGATCCTTCTAGAGTCACAGAACGAATGATCAGCAAAAAAATTATTACAAATAAAATCGGCATTAAAACTTTAACTAGTTTCTGGATCCCATTAACAACGCCAGCACCAATAACAGCAATTGTTAAAAACATAAAAATTCCATGCCAGATAATTGGTTCAGCAAAACTGCTAATATGAGCAGAAAATATTGCAGGGAAATTACTTCCTGCAGTAAAACTTAAAGACTTAAAAATATAGGACATTCCCCAACCTGCAACTACAGAATAATAACTTAAAATTACAAAACCTGATAAAACTCCAAGCGCTCCTACCAGAGGCCAGGCAGTATCAGGTGCCATCTTTTTAAAAGCTCCAATAGGATTTTTAGCAGTAATTCTTCCCAGAGACATTTCCGAAACTAAAATTGGATAACCAATAAATAAAATTGCAGCTAGATAGATTAAAATAAAAATTGCGCCCCCATTAGTTCCAGTAATAAACGGGAAACGCCAGATATTGCCAAGTCCAATGGCAGATCCAGATGCAGCCAGAATAAAGCCCAATCTGGAAGTCCAGTTTTCTCTTTCCATAAATAAATCCTCCTTGTTTTTCACTTATAATATTTACTTTTGCCTGTTTATTTTATCATATTAAACCTAAGTCATCAATTTCTAAATTTCAAGTATTTTAAAGAAGTTTTTCCTGTATAAATAATAATTAATATAGTAGAGTTAGAAAAAGATTAAGTAAAATATATTACATTTAATTGATTTTTATCATAAAAGCTGGAAATCATTCAATTTATTTGTTATAATACATTCAACCTGATTAGTTTAGTAGAGAATAGTATACAATCTATAAAATTAACACAAGTAATTATTATTTAGAAGTAAGTTAATGATTGTATTTTAGATGAGTTATTATGATATTTTTAATCTATTTTAAATTCGAGTTTAGCTGAGTCAGGATATATCAGGGAAAAATGAGTAGAAAAGAAGATAGGGAGGAAAATGAAATGGAACAGAAACGTGATCAATGGGGAAGTAGACTTGGATTTATTTTAGCAACAATTGGTTCAGCAGTAGGGCTTGGTAATATCTGGCGTTTTTCCTATCAGGCATATGAAAATGGTGGTGGAGCATTTTTATTTCCATATATATTTGCATTAATAACTGCAGGTATACCGCTATTATTACTTGAAATGGGATTTGGATTTTTCACCAGAAACTCTGCCCCCAGCTCTTTTCGTAAAATTAATGAAAAGTTTGAGTGGGTTGGTTGGTGGTCTGTATTAATTGCCTTTGTAGTAACAGTTTATTATATTGTTATTATTGCCTGGAGTTTATTATTTGTATTTCAATCATTTTCTTTAGGCTGGACTGCTGATCCAGAAGGATTTTTCTTTGGAGAATTTTTAAATTTTTCTGGTAGTGCTTTTAATCTGGGAGGAATTCAGTGGCCAATCTTTTTTGCTTTACTTGCAGTCTGGTTAATTAATTATTTAATTATTGCAGGTGGAGTGGAAAAAGGGATTGAAAAAGCGAGTAAGATTTTTATGCCCCTTTTAGCTGCAATGGTTTTAGTGATTGTTGTCAGGGGGGTTACACTTCCCGGGTCAATGCAAGGAGTTAAGGCTTTTATAACACCTGATTTTTCTAAGATTTTAGATTGGAATATCTGGGTTGGTGCTTATGGTCAGATTTTCTTTACCTTAAGTCTTGGTTTTGGAATTATGATTGCTTATTCCAGTTATTTACCTAAAAAATCAGATGTAGTTAAAAATGGAATTATTGCTGCTTTGGCAAATAGCATCTTTAGTATAATAGTAGGTTTTGGTGTTTTTGGTATACTGGGATATATGGCTGTCCAGCAGGGAGTAGCAATTGGAGATGTTGCAACATCAGGGATTGGACTTGCTTTTATCGCTTTTCCGAAAGCTATTAATTTATTACCTGGTTTACCACAGTTATTCGGTTTCGCTTTTTTCTTTTCTTTAACAATTGCAGGACTTTCATCCAGTATTTCGCTGATTGAATCTGTAGTATCATCACTAATCGATAACTTTAGTTTAAGCCGTAAAAAAGCTGTGGCTTATGTTTCAATTGTTGGTTTCTTACTTGGAGTACCGATGGTTACCCAGGGTGGTTTAGCTATCTTAGATATTGTTGATCATTTCGTCAATATTTTTGGGCTGCTGGTAGTTGGACTTGTAGAAATGCTGGTTTTAAGTTATGCTTTTGACTTGGATAAAATTAAAGACAATATGAATGTCAGTTCTGATCTGCATATTGGTGGCGGCTGGAAGGCGATGATTAAGGTAGTAGCACCTTTATTTATTGGTATCGGATTTATTCAGAATACCATTTCAGAATTTAGTGCTGCTTATGGAGGTTATCCAATGAGTGAACTTCTTACTTTTGGCTGGCTTGTTGCTGCACTGCTTGTAATATTTGCAGTTTTAATTGCTAATAATAGTAAAAATCAAGTGTGATTTTTGTATAATTTAATTATTGAAAAAAAGTCTCCAGTTTAGGCTGGGGGCTTTTTTTATGTTTTATTCTAATCAGCCTCTTAATTTATTCAGATGTATCAGCAGCTGAACAATATTCTTAAATGTGTATTAAAAAATATACACTTTTTATAAAAGAAGAGTAGTGAAAATATGCTGAAATCCATATAAAAAAATTTTTAAAAAAATATTATATTATTTGTTTAACTTAATTATATGTCTATAAATGCTGTTATTTAAGCGTTTATAGACTTTTTTTGTTTTTTAAAATAATTGAAAATTATATTATTTAAATCATTTTGTTATTTTAGGCACAATATATGCATTATATAATTAGTGAAAATATTAATTAGCGATTATTATTAACTCAATTTATTTTGGAGAAAGGATTTTATTTATGAATAAGGCTGTTTATCCAGGTAAATTTGATCCTATAACAAATGAAACTTTAAATATTATTAAAAGAGCAAATAAGTTATTTGATCAATTAATAATCGCTATTTGCATAAACAAAAATATTAAGTACCGCTTTAGTCCAGAAGAAAGAAAAGATATGATTTTAAAAAACATATCTAAAGAGATTAAAGTTGAATATTATGATGGCTTAATAATTGATTTTATGCAAAAAATTAATTCTAATCTCATTATAAAAGGATTACGTTCACTTTCTAATTTTGAACTTGAATTTCAAAAAGCTCAAATGAATAAAAAAATGGATAAAAATATAGAAACTATATTTTTACCCTGCAAATCAGAGTATAATTATTTGAGTTCTGGATTAGTTAGAGAAATATCCGACTTTAAAGTAGAGGTGAAAGATTTTGTTCCTGAGAATGTTCAGGAAAAATTAAAACAGGAGGGTTTTAAAATGGAAAATTTTTTTACTGTTGATGAAATGGAAATTGGACAGGAAGCCAGTTTTTCAAAAACTATTACAGAGGCTGATGTAACACTTTATGCTGGTATTACAGGAGATTTGAATCCTGCACATATTAATGAAGAGTTTGCAAAAAACACTATGTTTAAAGGCAGAATTGCTCATGGAATGCTTGGAGCCGGACTAATATCTGCTGTTTTGGGAACCAAACTACCAGGACCAGGAACTATTTATATTTCTCAAAATCTTAAATTTACTGCACCTGTTCAATTTGGTGATACAGTTACTGCTACTGTTAGAGTGAAAAGTAAAGATGAAGAAAAAAACAGGGTGGTTATGGAAACAATATGTACTACTCAGGATGGAAAAGAAGTTATTACCGGTGAGGCTGTTTTAATGCCTCCTAAGAAATAAAATAATTACAAATTATCGAGGTTAAAAATAGTTTTATAAGATATTATAGGGAGGATAAAAATGGATTTTAAATTATCAGATCAGCAGAAGATGATCCAGACAGTTTTTAGAAAATTTGCAGAGAAAGAAGTAGAACCAATTGCTGCAGAAATTGATGAAAGTTGTGAATTTCCAGCAGAAAATGTAAGGAAAATGGCAGAGGCCGAGATGATGGGTATTCCTTTTCCCCAGGAATATGGTGGGGCAGGAGCGGATACTTTAAGCTATATAATTGGAGTTGAAGAACTTTCATATCGATGTGCTACACACGGCGTTATTTTATCTGCACATGTTTCACTTGGTGCTCATCCAATTTATAAATATGGGACTGAAGAACAGATAGAAAAGTATTTAGTACCACTTGCAAAAGGAGAAAATTTGGGTGCTTTTGGTTTGACTGAACCTAATGCTGGTACAGATGCAGCAAGTCAAAATACAACTGCTGAACTCGATGGTGATGAATATATATTAAATGGTAATAAGATATTCATTACTAATGCAGGTGTAGCAGATACATTTATTATTATGGCGATGACTGATAAAAGTAAAGGTACTAGAGGTATAAGTGCTTTTATTGTTGAAAAAAATACACCAGGATTTACTGTAGGAAAAAAAGAAGACAAAATGGGAATTAATGCTTCAGATACCAGAGAGCTTATTTTCCAGGACTGTAGAATTCCAAAAGAAAACTTACTGGGAAAAGAAGGAATGGGTTTTAAAATTGCTATGGCAACTTTAGATGGCGGCCGGATCGGTATTGCTGCTCAGGCTTTAGGTATTGCACAAAGAGCGCTAGATGAAACAGTTAAATATGTTAAAGAAAGAGAGCAGTTTGGTCGTCCTATTGGTAAATTTCAGGGTTTGCAGTGGTATATTGCCGAAATGGCAACAAAAGTAGAGTCAGCACGTAATTTAGTTTATAAAGCTGCATTAACTAAAGATGCAGGAGAACCATTCTCTACTGAAGCAGCTATGGCAAAATTAAAAGCCTCAGAAACTGCAATGGATGTTACAACTAAAGCTGTTCAAATCTTTGGTGGATATGGATATATGAAAGATTACCCAATGGAAAGATTAATGCGCGATGCGAAAATTACTGAAATTTATGAAGGTACTTCTGAAGTACAAAAAATGGTTATTGCAGGTTCATTATTGAGATAATTTAACACAACAGGAGGTAATTATAGTGAAAATTATTGTCTGTATCAAACAGGTTCCTGATACAAACGAAGTAAAAATAGATCAAGATAAAGGTACTCTAATTAGAGAAGGAGTACCAAGTATAATTAATCCAGAAGATAAGAATGGTATAGAAGCTGCGGTAAGTTTAAAAGAAGAGTTTGGAGGAGAGGTTATTGTAATAAGTATGGGACCTTCTCAGGCAAAAGTAGCTTTAAAAGAAGCATTAGCTATGGGAGCAGATGAAGCAATTTTATTAAGTGATCGTGCATTTGCTGGTTCTGATACCTGGGCTACTGCTTATACTATTTCTCAGGCGATTAAAAAAATTGGTGATTATGATCTAATATTCTGCGGCCGTCAGGCTATTGATGGAGATACCGCTCAGGTAGGTCCTCAAATTGCAGAAAATCTTGGGTTAAACCAATTGACATATGTTTCTAAGATTGAACTGGAAGGTAATAAGGTGAAAGCACGTAGAGAATTAGAACAGGGGTATAGTGAATTAGAAACTAAACTGCCTGTTTTAGTAACAGTTCTTGAAAGTATTAACAAACCGCGCTATGCTTCAATTAAGGGTATAGTAAATGCTCATACAACCCAGGAAGTTCAAGTCTGGACAGCTGATGATTTTAAAGTTGATAAGAATAAACTGGGGCTTGATGCTTCACCAACTCAGGTTCATGAAACATTTATTCCCAGGCACGAGAAAAAAGGTGAAATACTGGAAGGTTCATATGAAGATATAGTTGATAATCTAATTAAAAAGTTACGCAGTGAAAATGTAGTTTAAAATAGCCGCAAAACACCAGGAGGTTAATATAAATGCTAATAATTAAAGATACATGTGTTGGCTGTAGTATATGTGTGGAAAAATGTCCATATGATGCACTCAGAATGGAAGATGGTGTTGCAGTTGTTAATATGGATAAATGTACACTCTGCAGTGCCTGTGTTAAAGTATGCCCTGTAGATGCAATTGAAATTGAGCAGAATGAGAGTAAAACTGCTGTTGATATTTCTGAATATAGTGGAGTCTGGGTACTGGCAGAGCAGAGAAATAATGAACTATTAAATGTTTCTCTAGAATTGGTATCTGAAGGTAGAAAATTGGCAGATGAATTAAATGAAGAACTGACAGCAGTAGTCTTAGGTTCTGATTTAAGCATAGCCGGAAAAGAGTTAGTAGCTCAGGGAGCAGATAAGGTTTATATTGTAGAAGATGAAGAATTACTGCAGTATAGAACTGCCCCATATACTAAGGTTGTGGCTGAACTTATCAATAAATGTAAGCCGGAGATTGTACTACTTGGAGCAACTCATAACGGCCGTGATTTAGGACCAAGAGTTTCTGCAAGAATCAACACTGGACTGACTGCTGACTGTACTAAGTTAGCAATTGATAAAGAACGCAAGATATTACTTCAGACAAGACCTGCCTTTGGCGGTAACCTAATGGCAACAATTATTTGTCCTGACCATCGCCCACAGATGTCTACAGTTAGACCTGGAGTTATGACTAAAGAAGAAGCTGATTATGATCGTACTGGAAAGATTGAGTACTTAGATGCAGATATCAATGCTGATGATTTAGGATCAAAAGTAACAAAAGAAGGCGTTATTCTTAAATTTAGTCCAGAATTTGGAGATGAGGATCTTTTAACTGAAATAATTCAAATTGTTAAAGAAGCTCAGCACAGTGTAAACCTGGAGCAGGCTGATATTATTGTTTCAGGTGGTCGTGGAGTTGGAGATCCAGAAGGATTTTCTGTAATTGAAAATCTTGCAGAAGTTCTAAACGGTGAAGTAGGAGCTTCGCGTGCTGTTGTAGATGAAGGTTGGATTGATAAAGAACATCAGGTTGGTCAGACCGGTAAAACTGTTAAACCAAAATTATATATTGCCTGTGGTATTTCTGGAGCTATTCAGCATAGAGCAGGTATGAATAATTCTGACATTATTATTGCTATTAATACTGATCGAGAGGCTTCAATCTTTGATATTTGTGATTATGGTATTGTTGGTGATCTTCATAAAATTGTTCCAATGCTGACAGAGGCATTTGACCAGGTACTTGGTGAAGAATAAATTTGTTTTAAATGACAGTTCAAATATATATAACAGCAAAAAATATTTTTTGCTGTTATATATAATTATTAAAGATAGTGAATCAAGTAACTTGTAGGTATAATACTACAATATGTAGAAAAAAATATACACAAAAAATTCTGGATTAATTATTAAAGCAAAAAATAAATTTAAAACAAATTGAGAAAAACTTATCAAAACCTCTATAACAGGAATCATAAAAAAATATGACCTATTTCACCTTTTTGGCATAAAAGTTGCATTATAATATAGATGAAAAGTCAAAATATAATTTCAAATTCAAAATTTATAATTAATCAGAATATAATAATTAATATAATAAGCAATAACATAAGATGCTATAAGATTTCTGTTTTAGAATTTAAATTTATTTTAATTTGCAAGTCAGGTGCTAGAAAAACCATATTTCTTTTCAGCCTTGATTTATAGAATGAGTAGATTTAGTTTTAAAACAGTTTTTTTATTCTTATTTTTGAATAATTATGAATAATCAAAAAAATGGAGGTTATCATTAATGAAAGAAGTTGTAATAGTAAGTGCAACAAGAACAGCTATTGGTAGTTTTGGTGGAAGCCTAAAAGATGTGGAAGCTGTTAAACTTGGTGAAGTAGTTATTAAAGAAGCTATCAAGAGAGCCGGTATTGAAGGTAAAGATATTGATGAAGTATTAATGGGTAATGTACTTCAGGGAGGTTTGGGCCAAAATACTGCTCGTCAGGCTTCAGTAAATGCTGGGGTTCCTTATGAAGTTCCAGCTACTACTATCAATAAAGTTTGTGGTTCTGGACTTAAAACAGTTAATCTTGCAGCTCAAGCCATTTTACTTGGAGATGCAGATATAATTGTTGCCGGTGGAATGGAAAGTATGAGTCAAAGTAATTATGCTGCTGAAGGAAGCCGCTGGGGAAATAAAATGGGTGATGGTAAATTAGTTGATATGATGATTAAAGATGGTCTCTGGGATGCATTTAATGATTATCACATGGGAGTAACTGCAGAAAATATTGCTGAAAAATGGGATTTAACTAGAGAAGAGCAGGATGAATTTGCAGCCCAAAGTCAACAGAGAGCAGAAAAAGCTATCAAAGAGGGTCGTTTTGAAGATGAAATAGTACCTGTAAAAATTCCTCAAAGAAAAGGAGATCCAAAGGTATTTGATCAGGACGAACATCCACGTTTTGGAACTACTGCTGATAAGCTTGCAAATTTAAGTCCAGCTTTCAAAAAAGATGGTACAGTTACAGCCGGTAATTCTTCTGGTATAAATGATGGTGCTTCTGCTATTGTATTAATGAGCAAAGAAAAAGCTGAAGAATTAGGAGTTAAACCATTGGCTACTATTGTTTCCTATGCTTCTGGTGGAGTAGATCCCAAAATTATGGGCACAGGTCCAATTCCTGCTACCAGAAAAGCTATGGAAAAAGCAGATATGAATGTTGAAGAAATGGATTTAATTGAAGCTAATGAAGCATTTGCAGCCCAGTCACTTGCTGTTAAAAAAGAATTAGGATTCGATCTTGATATTACTAATGTAAATGGAGGAGCAATTGCTCTTGGTCATCCCATAGGCTGTAGTGGAAATAGAATTTTGGTAACATTATTACATGAAATGAAAAAACGTGATTCTAAATATGGATTAGCTACTCTGTGTATTGGTGGGGGCCAGGGAGCAGCAACCATAGTAAAACGTAGTTAAACTGTGATTTAACAAAAACTTATTAATAAATTTATCAGATAAGCTAATTATATGTGTTAAAGCAGATATAATTAAATGTAAAATCTTATTTAAAAGGGGGAGATAAATACTAAAAACATTTCGTCTTATTTAGTGCCATAATTATTTATTTTATTAAACAGGAGGACAAATAATGCGTAAAAACAAAGTTGTTGAAATTGAAGAAGCATTAAATTTAATCAAAGATGGAAATACTATTGCTACAAGTGGTTTTGTTGGTTTTGGTCATGCAGAGGGAATAACTAAAGCAGTAGAAGAAAGATTTATTGAAACTTCAAAACCAGAAAATCTTACTTTATTATATGCAGCAGGTCAGGGTGATGGTAAAGACCGTGGTCTAAATCACTTTGGGCATGTTGGTTTAATAAAGAGAGTTATCGGTGGACACTGGAATTTAGCGCCTAAACTAGGTAAATTAGTAAATGAAAATAAGATTGAAGGATATAACTTACCACAGGGTGTAATAACCCATATGTTTAGAGATACAGCAGCCGGCAAGCCCGGCACGATTACTCATGTAGGTTTAAAGACTTTAGCTGACCCTAGAGTACAGGGGGGTAAGTTAAATGATATTACAACCGAAGACATTGTTGAGTTAATTGAACTAGATGGAAATGAATATTTAAGATATAAACCAGTTCCCGTTGATATAGCGATTTTAAGAGGAACAACTGCTGATGAAAAAGGTAATATTTCAATGGAAAAAGAAGCAATGCCTCTAGCAACATTGTCTATTGCACAGGCAGCTAAAAACTCCGGTGGTAAAGTAATTGTGCAGGTTGAAAGAGTTGCAGAAGCTGGCAGTCTTGATCCAAATAGAGTTGTTATCCCAGGTATCTATGTAGATGCTGTTGTAGTTGTGAAAGATGAAAAAGACCATATGCAGTCTTTTGCTGAGCAGTATAATCCAGCATACAGCGGAGAAACAAGAGTACCTCTCGGTTCATTGAAACCTCTTGCTCTTAATGAGAGAAAGATTATTGCAAGAAGGGCAGCAGTGGAATTAGTACCAAATGCTATAGTTAATTTAGGAATTGGTATGCCAGAAGGGGTAGCCTCTGTTGCTTCAGAAGAAGGTGTAAGTGATGAAATGAATCTTACAGTTGAGGCAGGACCTGTAGGAGGAATTCCTGCTGGTGGATTAAGTTTTGGTGCTTCAACTAATCCTGAAGCAATTATAGATCAGCCATCTCAGTTTGATTTCTATGATGGCGGTGGACTTGATGTTGCATTTTTAGGTCTGGCACAGGCTGATAAGACAGGTAATGTTAACGTAAGTAAATTTGGTCCTAGGATTGCTGGGGTGGGTGGATTTGTAAATATTACTCAGAATGCTAAAAAGGTAATTTACTGTGGAACTTTTAAAGCAGGTGGTCTAAAAGTTGAGGTTGATAATGGTAAGTTGGAGATTAAACAGGAAGGTAAGATTACCAAACTAGTAGATGAAGTAGAACAAATTTCATTTAGTGGTGAATATGCTGTTGAGAAAAATCAGGAAGTAATTTATATCACAGAAAGAGCAGTATTCGAATTATCTGAAGAAGGAATAGTTCTTACAGAAATAGCCCCTGGAGTTGATATGCAGAAAGATATATTAGACCAGATGGATTTTGATCCTATTGTTGCTGATGACTGTAAAGAAATGGATAAAAGAATATTTACAAAAGGACTAATGAATTTAGAAGCTGACATTGATTGATAAGAATCATATAAACTAATAAATTATAAAATGTATTGGAGGAGAAAAAGTATGTTAGGAGTTCTTGCTATTCTTGCAACATTAATTGCTTTAATGTATTTTGCTTACAAAGGGGTAAGTGTACTTGTTTTAGCACCGATTTTAGCTATGGCTGCAGCTTTGATGGCCGGTGAGATTCCACCACTGCATGCGCTGTCAACACAGTTTATGCCTGCAGCTGCTGGTTATATTGCAAATTATTTTCCAGTATTTTTAACTGGTGCAATTTTCGGTAAATTAATGGGGGTTTCCGGGGCCGCTACTGCTATTGCTGATTTTGTAGCAGAAAAATTCGGACCTGAAAGAGCCATTACAGCTGTTGTTTTTGCTACAGCTCTTTTAACTTATGGTGGTGTTTCATTATTCGTTGTTGTATTTGCCATGTATCCAATTGGAGCTTCATTATTAAAGAAAGCTAATATTCCAAAACGTCTGCTTCCTGGTGCAATTGCTCTGGGTGCATTTACCTTTACAATGACTGCTTTACCGGGTTCACCACAGTATATTAATACAATGCCTACAGTGTATTTTGATACAGATATTTATGCTGCACCTGTACTTGGTATTATTGCTGCCTCAATTATGTTCTTTGGTGGTGTGAAATATTTAAATTACAGAGCCGATAAGATGCAGGCTGCCGGTGAAGGCTATGGAGATCATGATGATGCAGATTTACACTTAGAAGAAGACAATCTTCCAAGCTTTGGACTTGCAATCACTCCTATAGTTATTGTATTTATTTTGAACTTTATTTTGACAAACTGGTGGTTTGAACGTCCATCGGTAGTTGATAAGTATCAGGCTGTTGGCGGCTCTATTAATGGAACCTGGCCTGTTGTTATCGCGCTTTCAGTTGCAGTAGTATTTGTTCTTATCTCTATGAAAAAATTTATACCTGAAAGAAATGAGAAAGTATTTGATGGTTCAGTTGGTGCTCTATTACCTATTTTTAACACTGCATCTGAGGTAGGATATGGTGGAGTTATCAAATCATTAGCCGCTTTTGCTAGTGTTAAGAGTGGTATTGTAGCTATGACAATTCCCTCTATCTTTAAAGTAGGTATTTCAACTACTTTACTTGCCGGTATTGTTGGATCTTCTTCTGGTGGTACTGCTATTGCTCTTGAAGTATTAGCCGAAGACTTTTTAGCAATGGGTATTCCAGGACCTGTTTTACACAGAGTTATGATTGTGGCTGCTGGTGGATTAGATAGTTTACCACACTGTGGTGCAATAATAACACTCTTAGCGGTAACTCACTTAACACATAAAGAAAGTTATAAAGATATTGCATTTAATACAATCTTATTACCGATCTTTTCTGCTGTAGTCATTTCAGTATTCTATTTAGTAACTGGTATTTATTAATAACTAATGTAATATATTAATTATAAATTTGCTGCAGAGGGGTTAAATATTTCAAACAAAGTTCTTATACATTAAATAGTTAAGACAGTTTAGCCTTTCTGTAGTATTAAAAAAATAAATCAAAAGCATCTTGGAAAATAATTAAAATTCAATAATTTTCAGTTTTTATTCTTTATAAGAAGAAATATAATTTGTCATTTGAAACAATTTTAAAGATTAAAGTTCGTAAAATATTTTTAAAAAATTAATAGGAGGAATTATAATGAGATTAGAAGATAAGGTTGCTATTATTACAGGTGCTGCAAAAGGTATTGGAAAAAAAACTGCTGAAACTTTTGCCAGAGAGGGTGCAGAAGTAGTTATTGCCGATTTTGATGTGGAGAATGGTAAAAAAGCTGCAGAAGAAATTAATGAAAAATTTGGCAGAGCGACATTTATTGAGGTAGATGTTTCAAAAATGGACAGTGCTAAAAATCTGATTGAAAAAACTGCAGAAAAATTTGGGAAAGTTGATATTTTAGTTAATAATGCAGGTATTACTGCTGATGGTTTTCTGGTGAAAATGGATGAAGCTCAGTGGGATAGAGTGATTGACATTAACTTAAAAGGAGTGTTTAACTGCAGTAAATTTGCAGCTGAAAAAATGATGGATCAGGGTGAAGGTGTAATTCTTAATGCCTCATCCGTAGTTGGACTATACGGAAATATTGGTCAAACCAACTATGCTGCTACTAAGTTTGGTGTTATTGGGCTAACAAAAACCTGGGCTAAAGAACTTGCACCAAAAGGGGTAAGGGTAAACGCAGTAGCTCCTGGATACACTAATACATCTATGATGGAAACTGTACCAGAAAAAGTTTTAGATCAATTGAGAGATAAAACTCCTATGAAAAGACTCGGTGAAGTAGAAGATATTGCAAATGCTTATTTATATCTTGCTTCTGATGAAGCTTCTTATGTTAATGGTACTGTATTAGCAGTTGATGGTGGTTTAGTAATAGGTTAAGTGGTTGTGTGGTAAGGAAGGTTGTTAAATCAATGAATAATAATCTACTTGGTTGTTTTATTAAGATTGCACCATATATTAATAAGCTGACTTTAAATGATATTGCAGTTGCAGTTACTGACAGAGAAAAGTATCTTTTTTATCAACCTGGTAAGACTTTAGATCATCAGGTTGAGATTGGTGATTTACTAAAAAAAGATAGTGTAGTAATGAAAGCAATGAACACTAGAGAGCGGGTTGTAACAAGGGTAGATAAAAAAGAATTATTTGGAGTACGATATATAGGGATTGCTCTACCAGTTATTGAAAATAATAAGGTTGTTGGCTCTGTTTTCTTTGGTGAAAATACTGCAAGGCAGGATTCTCTAAGGGAGATGGCAGATGAGCTTGCATTGAATACTGAAGATTTAAGCGCTTCTTCAGAAGAAATAGCTGCTCAGGCTCAAGAACTGTCGGCACTTTTAGGTGAATTAGAAAGATATAGTGATGAATCTCATAAAAAAATGACAAATATAGAAGAGGTTTCAGAATTTATCAATTCTATTTCATCCAAGACAAATATGTTAGGTATTAATGCTGCTATCGAAGCTGCAAGGGTTGGTGCGGAAGGTGCCGGATTTGGTGTGGTTGCAAATGAAATAAGAAATTTATCAAATCAGAGCAGTGAATCAGTTGAAGATATAAAAAAAATGTTAAATTCACTTGAGAAAAAAAGTCGGGACATTAAGGAATCTGCTAATTCAGCTAATAATATTGCAGAGGAGCAGGCAAAAGTTTTAGAAAATATTGCTGCTTCAACTGAAGAAATAAAAATGCAGATTGATCAACTAGCAGAAATGGCTGATCGTTTAATTGAAGATTCTAAAGGAGGATAAAAGATGTCAGTTAGTATTATTGCAACAGCTCATAGTAAGGTTGGCAGATTAGATAAAGATGTTTATGAACTTATTGAAGAAATCGGAAGGGAAGTTTTAGAAGATGCAGAGATTGAAGCTGGAGATATAGGTGGAATTTGGCTTGCAAATTATAGCGGGGGAGGGTTTAACAACCAGGAACATATAGCTCCTTATACACTGAATATTGATCCTGATTTAAGGTTTACTCCTGCTACTAGAGTAGAAAATGCATGTGCTTCTGGTTCAGCAGCAGTCAGAGAAGCTAAAAATGCTCTTGAGGCAGGAGAAGTTGACTACGCTCTGGTTATAGGTGTTGAAAAAATGACATCCCTTGATACCAAAGGTGTTACTAAGGTGTTAGCAATGGCTTCACACTGGGCAACTGAAGGTGCAAACGGGATGACTTTTCCCGGTCTTTTTGCAGAATATGCAAAGGGATATAAAGAAAAATATGGATTTGAAGATGATGTATTAAGAGAAACCTTAGCTAAAATAGCTGCTAAAAATCATAGAAATGCTTTAGAAAATCCGCTGGCACAAATGCCCTGGGATTGTGATTATCAGGAAATATTGGATATGCCTGATAAGAAGAATCCTATGATTGCTCCACCACTGAGATTATATGACTGTTCTTTAATTTCTGATGGTGCTGCTGCTATTATAATGACAAGAACAGAGGATGCTAAAAAGCTTGATAAAGATTTTGTAGAAATTGCTTCTTTAGTTCAGACTTCTGATTATTTAGCAATGGATAAAAGAGCTAAATATGAATTTACTGCTGGTAAAAAAGCAATTAAAGAAGCATATAAACAGGCTAAAATATCTGTAGATGATTTAGACTTTGCTGAAGTCCATGACTGCTTTACTATTGCTGAACTTCTTGCTTATGAAGCCTTAGGCATTGCGGAAGATGGTAAAGGTGGAGAAATATTGGGTAAAGGTATTGTCGAGGTTGGAGGTAAATTACCAGTAAATGTTTCTGGTGGTTTAAAAGCCAAGGGCCATCCAGTTGGAGCTACAGGAGTCTCTATGGCTGTACTTGCCGCCAGACAGATTTTAGGTAATGCAATTGGTCATCAGGTAGAAGGTGCAGAAACCGGTATTTCATTTAATATTGGTGGAAGTGCTGCCAGTAACTATGCAATAATATACAAAAAAGGAATAAAATAATCTACAGATAAATATACTTACTTCATTGAAACTGAAGTTATAGATGACCAGGTAAACAAGGTATATTCGTTGAAGACGAAGTGGCTATGTTTATCTGGTCATCAATTTATTTTATTATACAATTACAGATAAAATTTAAATAATTGACTAAAATTATTAAATTTTGTAGAAAACTTTATGCTGTTAAATCTGAAAGGAGAAATGATGGAGAAGATCGCGGTTTTAGGAGCTGGAACGATGGGTAGTGGTATTGCACAGGTTATTGCTCAATCAGGTTATGAGGTAATATTAAGAGATATAAAAGATATATATTTAAATAAGGGTCTAAAAATTATTGAAAATAATCTTGATAGAAGTGTAGAAAAAGAAAGAATTACTGAATCGGAAAAAAAAGAAGTATTAAATAGAATTAATACAACTATTGATTTAGAAAAAACTGCAGATGTTGATTTAATTATTGAAGCTGCTGTAGAAAATATAGATATAAAAAAAGAAATATTTAAAGAACTTGATAAGCTATGTAAAGAAGAGACTATTTTTGCAAGTAATACTTCAGCACTAAGTATTACAGAGATTGCATCAGTAACCAGGAGGCCTGAAAAAGTAATCGGTATTCACTTTTTTAATCCAGTTCCGGTTATGAAATTAGTCGAAGTTATTAAAGGGATTGCAACTTCAGAAAATACCTTTGATTTAGCAACTAAATTTATTAATAATTTTGGTAAAAAAGCTGTAGAAGTAAATGAGGCACCAGGATTTGTTGTCAATAGATTGTTAATACCTATGATTAATGAGTCTATATTTTTATTAGAAGAGGGAGTTGCAAGTGCAGAAGATATTGATAAAGCTATGAAATTTGGGGCAAATCATCCGATTGGTCCACTAGCTCTGGCAGATTTAATAGGTCTTGATATCTGTTTAGCTATTATGAATACTCTTTATGAAGAATTTAATGATTCTAAGTATAGACCTTCTACTTTGCTTAAGAAAAAAGTACGCGCCGGTCATCTTGGTAGAAAAACTGATAGAGGATTTTACAATTATTAAATTGTCTAATTACAATTATTTTATTTGGAGGTAAATAATGAAAATATTAGTTATAAATAGTGGTAGTTCTTCTTTAAAGTACCAGTTGTTTAATATGAAGGATGAAAGTGTGCTGGCTAAAGGAATTATTCACAGAATTGGAATTGATAATTCTTATTTAGAATATGAATATGGTATTGATCAAGAATTAACAATAGAAAAAAATATTGATGATCATAAAAGCGGAATTCAACTTTTATTAGATACAATTTTAGATAAAGAATATGGAGTTATTAATAATATTGAAGAAATTGAAGCTATTGGTCATAGAATTGTACATGGAGGAGAAGAATTTGCATCTTCAATTTTGATTAAGGATTCTGATCTCTCAAAAATAGAGAAGGTATCTGATCTTGCGCCTTTACATAATCCTGCGAATATTATGGGAATAAAAGTTTTTAATGAATTAATGCCGGATAAACCTCAGGTTGGAGTTTTTGATACCGCCTTCCACCAAACAATGCCTAAAAAATCATACCTTTATGCTCTTCCGTATAGTTATTATCAAGATTATGCAGTGAGGAGATATGGTTTTCACGGGACTTCACACTCTTATGTCGCAAGAAGAGCAGCTGAAATGTTGAATGAAGATTTATCAGAAATTAAACTGATTAGCTGTCATCTTGGTAATGGCGGAAGCCTGACAGCAGTTAAAAATGGTAAATCAATCGATACCAGTATGGGTATGACTCCACTGGAAGGTCTGGTAATGGGGAGTAGATGTGGGGATATTGATCCGGCAATAGTTCCTTTTATTTCTGAAAAAGAGAAGCTGAATATTAAGCAGATTGATGATATTTTAAATAAAAAAAGTGGGCTTTTAGGAGTATCCGGTATAAGCAGTGATTTTCGTGATGTTGAAGAAGCGGCTAAAAATGGAAATGAAAGAGCAGAAACTGCTGTAGAATTATTCAACTATCGTGTTAAAAAATATATTGGTGCTTATTCTGCTGCAATGAGTGGAGTAGATGTAATAGTATTTACAGCTGGTATTGGAGAAAATTCAATTTCGGCCAGAAATGAAATTTTAGCTGGCTTAGAATATTTAGGAATTGAAATTGATGAAAATAGAAATAATTGCAGGGGACAGGAACAAATTATTTCTAAGCCTTCATCTGAGGTTAAAGTTTTAGTTATTCCCACAAATGAAGAACTAGTTATTGCAAGAGATACAGTGGAATTGTTAAATAATTAATAAAAATTTGTTTATTATAGAGAGCTTTAATATTTAAATTCTAAATAATCTTTCAAAAAACGTGAAAAAATCAAATAAAAATGTTATAATAAAACTTCAGGCAAATAATAAAGCCTGGAATTTATTTTTTGTTTATTCAAAATATAGGAAGGTATTTTATTATCTTTTCTGGAATAATATTTTAGGACTAGAGGGAGTTGATAAAATGAACTTAGATTATTTTGACAGCAAAGAAGAAGTTTGGCAGTGGCTTGAAGCAATAACTGATTCTCTTTATAATTGTATAATTGCAATTAATGTTAAAGGAGAAATTATTTTTTTAAACAAGGCGAGCGAAGAATTACTTGGAATTTCTCGAAAAGATACAATTGGTAAGCATATAAAAACAGTACTGCCGGACTCAAAACTTTTAGAGGTATTAGATAAAAAAGAAGAACAGACCAGAAAAAGTTTGAAGTTAAAAAAGCAGGGTAAAACTATTTATACCCATCGGACCCCAATAATTTATAATAATCAAACAGTTGGTGTAATTGCAATTTTTGAAGATTTAAGTGAGATAGAAAAAGTTAAAAATGAACTTATAAACACTAGAAATGATTTAAATGTACTGGATACAATGCTGAATGAAGCATATGAGGGTATAGTGATTGTTGATCAAAATGGCAATATAACTAAATTCAATAAGGCTTATGAAGATTTTTTGGGTTTAAAAGAAGAAGAAATAATAGGTAAGCATGTAACTGATGTTATTGAAAACACAAGAATGCATAAGGTTATCAATACAGGTAAAAAGGAAGTAGGGCATCTTCAGACAATTAAAGGAAAGGAAATGGTCTGCAGCAGAATTCCAATTAAAAAGGATGGAGAAATAGTTGGTGCTATCGGGAAGGTTTTATTTAGAGATGTTAAAGAATTAAAAGCTCTAGCACAAAGGCTTGAGGGCTTAGAAAATAAATTAAACCATTATAAAAATGAAATTAAAAGGCTTGAAGAAGCAAAATATTCTTTTGATAATATTTTAACTAAAAATAAAAAAATGAATTATTTAAAAAAAGTAGCCAAAGAAGCTGCTGAAGGAAGCTCAACAGTATTGATACAGGGTGAAAGTGGTACAGGAAAAGAGCTTTTTGCTCATGCAATCCATAAGGCAAGTTACAGAAAGTATGGGGCTTTTATTAGAGTCAACTGTGCTGCAATACCAAAAAATTTACTTGAATCAGAGCTTTTTGGTTATGAAGAGGGTTCTTTTACCGGAGCAAAAAGTGGGGGTAAACCAGGAAAATTTGAACTGGCACAGGAAGGCACAATTTTTTTAGATGAAATTGGCACAATGCCAAAAGAAATGCAGGTTAAATTATTGAGGGTGTTACAGGAAAAAGAAGTACAAAGAATAGGTAGTAATAATGTAATTGATCTTGATGTAAGAGTGATATCTGCAACTAATGAGAATTTAGAAGAAGAAGTTGAAAACGGTAACTTTCGTAAAGACTTATATTACAGACTAAATGTTATCAGACTAAGAATTCCTCCTTTAAGAGAGAGAAGAGATGATATTCCTCTTCTTACTAGAGCTATTATTTCAGATTTGTCTAAAGAATTTAATCTAAAGTCTAAGAAATTAGCACCTGAAACAGTTCAAATGCTTAAAAATTATGACTGGCCTGGTAATGTGAGAGAATTAAGAAATTTTATGGAGAGATGTTTGAATCTTTCACAGGGAGATGTAATTTTACCTGAACATTTGCCATCTATAATTAATGAAAGTCTTGTTGCACCGAATAAAGAAAAAAGGACCATAGATTATGAAGGTAATAATTTATCTGAGATTGTAAATCAGGTTGAGATAGATGCTATTATTAATGCATTAGAAAAATCTAATGGCAACAAAACTGAAGCAGCTAATTTTTTAGGTATTCATCGCACTTCTCTTTATAAAAAAATTGAAAAATACGGGCTAGATCCTGGTAAATAATTTATTTAAATCCGATATTTGACGTAACGTAATTTATAGAGGGAGGGATAAAATGAGGAAGAAGAAAAGTTTTAAGTTGACAGATGATTACTATGAGTTTGAAGTTAAACCAAAGATGTTAAATCATATTAATACACTTCATGGTGGTGAGCTTGTTAAACATTTTGATAATGCAGCTGGTAAAGCAGCTATAGAATTTTCTGAGAATAGAGTAGTAACAGCTGCAATTAAAGAGGTTAATTTTTTTAAAAAAATTGAGCCAGCTGCAAAGGTAATAATTAGAACTGAAATATTCAATGTCGGAAGAAGTTCAATTTATACTTATTCTAAAGCTTATATAGCGGCTGATAATAATAAGTTAAATTTAGCAGCTGAAGCTTTTTTAATATTTGTTGGTATTGATGCTAATTTTAATCCGACTGAAGTACCTTTATTAGTTTTTGACTCTAGTTTAGACAAATTCCGTTCGGAAAAGATAAAGAAAAAGTTTAATATTGAATAATAATAAAATATTTTATTATGCAGGTGAATCTTTAAGCTGATAAGATTCACTTTTTTATTTTAAAATTTATTTAAAACTGTTATAATAATAAATAGAGTATTATTGGAATAAGTTTTTCACTATTTAAGGAGAGTCAAGTATGGATTTTAATTACAATCTTAATTTAGAGCAAAAACAACAGCAGAAACTTATAATGACTCAAGATCTGCAGATGGCAATTAAGATACTGCAGTTTAATAGTTTAGAACTTAAAGAATTCATAGAAGATGAGATGAATAAAAATCCCCTTCTTGAATTAATTGAAGAAAAATCTAGGGTTGAAAGTCAAAATCGAAGTTTTAACTCAACCAGCAGTGATAGATTTGAATATGAAAAATTTATTGCTTATGAACCACATTTCTATGAATACTTAGAAAATCAACTTTTTGAGGTGTTAGAAGATAGTGAGTATCAAATAGGTAAATTTATTATTGGAAGCTTAAACGAACTTGGTGAGCTGACTTTAGATTATCAAAAGATTGCTGAATATTTTACAGAATTAGGGGAAGAAATCACAGCAGATACAATTAGAAAAATTCACAAAAAAATTAAGAAGCTTGATATTAATCATGCGATAGATTTGGAAACAAGAAGTTCTGGATACATTAATCCTGATTTTATTGTTAAAAAGCAAGATGGGAATTATGAAATTTTCTCAAATCAGGAATATTATCCGGGGTTAAAAATTAACTCATATTATCATAATTTAATGAAAAAGGCTGACGATGCTGAAACATATGAATATTTAAAAGAAAAATATCAATCAGCTCTCTGGTTGATTAAAAGCATTGAACAGAGAAAAGAAACAATTAAAAAAATTATTAGGGCCATTATAAAAAAACAAAGTGACTTTTTTGAAAAAGGGTTAAAATACTTATATACTATGACAATGGCAGAAATTGCTAAAGAAATAGAAATGCATGAGTCCACAGTTAGTAGAGCTACTACTGGTAAGTTTATCCAGACCCCACATGGTGTTTTTAATTTAAAATTTTTCTTTAATAGTGGAATAGATAAACTTTCATCAGTTAGTATTAAGGCAATTATTTGTGAAGAAATTGAAAAAGAAGATAAAAGCTCACCACTAAGTGATAGTTCAATGGCATTAAGAATAAAAGAAAATTATCAGTTAGATATTTCAAGGAGAACTATTGCAAAATATAGGAAATCATTAGGAATAGGCGGTTCTAGAAAAAGAAAAGCTTAAGATTTAGTAGTCTCATTATTATGCCCGTTTTTTTGATAAAATAAAAAAATTGAGCTGGGAAAAACAGATCAAGAAATATTTAAAGGATTATCATCTTGCTGTTGCGGCTGCTCAAAATTGAGATTTTAAAGTTTTTCCGGGAATAGAAATTAAATTCAATAATGATCCAAATGAATATTTAATTTATAGCAGCAAATAATTAGCTGAATTCATAAATCTCTACAATTTTTTCAGCAGCATTTTTTATATTTATAGCTTTAATTTCAGCTTTATAATTATCAATTTTTTTCTGAGAATGTTCATACATGGGATCATAATATTCTTCTAAAAGCAATTTAGTTAACTCTTTAAATTTTGCTGCTTCAGCCAGTTCTAAAAGCTTAAAATAAGTATTTTTACCAGCTTTTTTGATTATATATTTTTTGATTGCTGTTAAAGATTCTAAAACTCTTTCAATAAATTTCTGCTGGTTACTTTCTATATCCTTTATATATTCCAGATAAATATTTTCTACTCTTTTTTTCATCGAAGCAGTAATTAGTAAGTCATCACCAGCTTTCATTTTTTTGTGGAAAAAATCTGGTATAACTGAATGCCCAACTCTTCTACTTTCAGCTTCAACAAAGATAACTCCATTTTTTTTATCTTTTTGTTTTAATTCTTCCCAGAGTAATGATTCAAAATATTTTTGATTGTAGGGCTCTTCAAGACCAATACTGCCAAAGGCTGAACCTCTGTGATTTGCGATTCCTTCCAGGTCGATAATATTTGCTCCCATTTTTTGTAGTTCTTTTAAAATATAGGTTTTTCCCACTCCAGTATTTCCATGGAGAACTGCAATTTTTCCTTTAAATTTATAGTTTGCTAGCTTATCTATAATATAATGGCGGTATTGTTTATAGCCCCCTTCTAATCTGTAAACCTCAATACCTGCTAGATCAGAAAATTCAGCCAGGCTCTTACTTCTTAGACCTCCACGGGAACAGAATATAATTAGATTATTATAATTTTGAGCAAGCTGATTAACCTCTGCAATTAAATCAGGAATTTTTGGAGAAACAAGCTCAACTCCTTTTAACTTTGCCTTTTTTGGGCTCTGCTGTTTATAAATAGTACCGATAATTTTTCTTTCTTCATAATTGAGTAATTCTATATTAACTGCCCCTGGAATTGTAGCTTCCTGATATTCAGCTTCAGTTCTTGCATCAATATAGATGCTATTTTTTAATTGCAGGCTTTCCTGGTAAGTGATTAATCTTTCTCTTCTCATTTATTTACACCCTTTGATAAAATTATTAATAGACTTAATTATAATTCAGATTTAATTAAAAATCTTCAGTAGTTTAACAAAAAAATGTCCTATTTATTATTCTATCTTAAAATAGAGTAAAATGAAAATCTATAATAAAAAAATTATTTATGCGTGATTTTACTACTTGAATTGAAAATAAAAAGATGTTATAGTTAAAACAGTTAAATGAACAAATGACCACAATATATAATGAGGTGATTATGTAATGTATGATGTTAAAGAAGAGAAGGTACAGTTAGAACACGGCTCAATTAATAAGGGTATTATTGCTGTAGCAAGTGGTAAAGGTGGAGTAGGAAAATCTACTGTTACTGTCAATCTTGCAACTGCCCTGGCGGAATTGGGATATAAAGTTGGAATTATAGATGCAGATGTAAGAGGTTTTAGTGTTCCGCGTATTCTGGGAGTCACAGATAAACCAAGAGCGGTTAGTGAAAATGAAATTATTCCTCCAGAAGTTAATGGAATTAAGGCAATCTCTATGGGATCTTTTGTGGGAGAAAATGAACCTGTGATCTGGCGTGCACCACTGCTTGCCGGAGCTTTAGAACAGTTTTTTAAAGATGTACGCTGGGGCGAGTTAGATTATATGCTGATTGATCTACCTCCCGGAACAGGAGATATGCCTTTAAATATTATGCAGAAGGTTCCTCATGCGGAGACTTTAGTTGTAACTACCCCACAGGTAACAGCAACTAAGGTAGCAGGGAGAATTGGAGCCATGGCAGATAAGATGGACCATCAGATCATTGGAGTAATAGAAAATATGGCCTATTATAAGTGTCCAGAATGTGGACGTAAAGACTATATTTTTGGAGAAAATGGTGGACAGGATTTAGCAGACTTCATGAAAACAGAATTACTTGGTCAGCTGCCTTTAATTTCCGAAGTCCGACGGCGCAGTGATTCTGGTAAACCTATTGTTTTTGATGAACCGGAAGCTGAAATATCGAAAGAATTTATCAAAATTGCAAAACATCTTGCTGAAAGAGAAGCTGGCTTTGACGAAAAAGTTGAACCACTTAAATTAAACATGAATCCAGAATAATCATTAAATATTAATTGAATACTGAGATCTTAGGGGCTTCCAGCAGAGGAGGCCTTTTTTTACTATAATTAGTGAATTATAGCACTTGTACCAGGTACAAAAAAGTCTTTTTGTACCTGGTACCTATATATTTGTTTTTGGAGCCAAATTATTATATAATATTTTTAACTATTGAAATGACATTTTAAAAAAGATAATTAGGTGAGGGATTTAATATGGTAAATGAAATTAATAATAAAATTGAAGAAAAAATAAGGAATATATCTAAATATTTAAATGAGTACACCAAGGATCATCTTAAATGTTATAATTTGACGCTGGGGAGATTTCATGTTTTAAGAGTTATTATCGAGTCACAGCCTGTAAGTATGGGAGAGATTCACGAAGAACTGCATATGGCTAATAGCACGGTAACAGTAATAGTTGATTACTTACATGAGGCCGGGTTGGTCAAGAGAAAAAGAGATATTGAGGATAGAAGAGTTGTTCTTTTAGAAATCACTGAAAAGGGAAGAAAAATAATGGTGAGTTTGATTAAAAAGAGGCAGGATTTTATGGAAAAAGCTTTATTGGATATGGAAGATTCCGCTGAAGAACTGTCACAGCTACTAGAAAAATTATTAGATAAAATTGAAGAGATATATTAAAATATATAAGTTTATGGAGTGATAATTTTGAGAAAAATACTCATTATTTTTTTAATCACATTTTTATTAATATTTATCTTTAATTTGAATGCAGCTGCTCAAAGTGAGCTTGCTATGTCAATTAGAAACCATTTGCTTGTAATTGAAGAATATGACGGTTTGTTTCCTGAGAATGAAGATGTTAATTTTTATCAGCAGTTAAAAGAATTCTATGATCAGAGACACTATCAGTCTATCTGGTTTCAAGGGGAAAAGTTTAGAAGAGATCCTGAATCACTGGTGGAAGAAATTAAAAATAGTTATGATGAGGGTTTAAATCCTGACGATTATCATCTGGAATATATAGAAGAAAATACTAAAGATCAGGATCTATTTGCAGAGGCATCGCTTAAAAAAAGAGCTCTGCTTGATATTTTATTAACTAATGCCTATTTGAGTCTGGCTTCTGATTATTTAAATGGGAAAATTAATGCAGAAATAATAATTGATGATTATAGTTATCAAGCTGATAACCTGGAAGCACAAAATCTTTTGGAACTGCTGCTGAAAAAAAGGGATGCAGCTCAGACTTTACAGGAACAGCTTCCTAAAATAGATAATTACAAAAAATTAAAGCAAAAATTGGCTGATTATCGTAACCCTGAAAAGATAAAAGAGTGGTCTCAAATAGATCCAGGTGGTCTTTTAGCTGAAGGAGCTGAAGGACAGAGAGTAGCTCAGTTAATTTCTAATTTGAGTGCACACAATTATTTAAATCAAGGTCAAATTAAGAATGATGAATATTTTGACCGAACTGTAAAAAGGGCTGTAGTTAGATTTCAGATGGATCATGGTTTAAAAGTAGATGGAGTTGTAGGTGATAAAACTCTTAAAGCTCTAAATGTTCCTCTGGACTACAGAATAAAACAGCTAATCATAAATATGGAGAGATGGCGCTGGCTGCCTGAAGATTTAGGAAGCCGCTATATTTATGTAAATATTGCTGATTACAATCTTAAATTATATGAGAATAATCAGGTTATTATGGAGATGAAAACTATTGTTGGTCAGGAGCAGAGAAGTACTCCTGTTTTTAGTGATACCATTAAATATCTGGTTATAAACCCTTACTGGTATGTACCTAAATCAATAGCCGTTAAAGATAAACTCCCTCTGATTAAGAAAGATTATACTTATCTGAAAGATAATAATTATTCTTTGTTTAAATATACGGGGAATAGCGAATTAAAAGAGATTGATCCGGCAGAGATTGAGTGGTCAAAGATTAATAAAGAAAATTTTAATTATCTGCTGCGGCAGAACCCTGGAGACCAGAATGCACTGGGGAGAGTAAAATTTATGTTTCCGAATAAATTTAGTATTTATCTGCATGATACACCTGGAAGATATTTATTTTCAGAAACCGATAGAAGTTTTAGTTCAGGTTGTATTAGAATTGAAAAGCCAGTAGATATGGCAGAATATCTTTTGCAGGACCAGGAAAAATGGAATCGGGAAGCTATAATGGCAGAGATGAAAAAAGATACGGAAAAAACTATATATTTAAATAATCCAATTAAAATTTACATCCAGTATAATACCGCCTGGGTAGATTCTCTGGAAAGTTTAAATTTTAGAGAAGATATATACAACCGAGACCAAAAAGTAATTAATGAATTTTTCAAATCCCAATAGTAGTAAATTTAAACTAATACATTTAAAGGAGAAAAGGAAGAATAGATGAAGAAAAAATTATATTTATCAATATTATTATGTACATTATTAATTTTAACACTATCAGTTAATACAGCAGCTTTTTCAGACGAACATGCAAATTTTTCTGTAGAATATGCTGGTTTAAAGATACCGTTTAAAATATTTAGTATTTTTGTAATGCCTGGAGAAGAAATAAAATTTTCTATTGCAGAAGAAGATAAAGGGCCGATGTATCAAATTGAATTGGGAGGAAAAACTTTTGAAAGTGCTAGTTCATTTACCTGGAATGCTTATGCAGAGAGTGGAAACTATCAGGCTGTAATTAGAGAAAAAAATAATGATAGTTCAACTGCAGAAATTAAAATTAATGTTTTTGTTCTTCATCCACGCGAGAAAAAAAATGGCCAATATTTAGAGAATTTTAGAATCGGAAATTATCCAGAAATTCCGGCAGACAAGAAAGATCATTATATAAAACCGGATGGTTTCTGGAAAATAGATGAATCAATACTTGATCTAAAACTAACTCCTCACTTTAAAGTGGAACAGTTTCTAACAAGACAGAGTAATCAGCTGCCTCAATTTATAGCAATTCAGGAGTCTTTACTGCTAAAATTGGAGTTTTTCCTGGAGGAAGTTAATAAAGCAGGCTATCAGGCAGAGACATTTGGTATTGTGAGTCTTTATCGTTCCCCTTATTTTAATAAAAAAATAGGTAATGATACTGATTTTAGCCGCCATCTTTTTGGGGATGCAGCAGATATATATATTGATAATAGTGGGAATAGTTGGATGGATGACATAAATGGTGATGATCAGTCAACTAAAGCTGATGCAGATCTCCTTTATGATTTGGCGGTAAAATTTGATCAAAAAGAAGAATTTTCTCATCTGCAGGGTGGAGTCTGCAGCTATAAAGGAAATGGAGTTAGAGGCCCGTTTGTTCATATTGATACCAGGGGTTTTCATGTCAGCTGGTAATTGAGAGTGAAAATAGTTAATAATTGGAGAATATTTTTATTTAAAACACAGGGGGTAATTTAATTGTTAATCGGAGATATCATTTCTAAAACTGCAAATCAAAAAAAAGATAAAACTGCAGCGGTACTGGATGATCAAAAAATTACATACGGTGAGCTGGAAAAAGAAAGCAATAAACTTGCTCACGGGCTGATAGACTTAAATATTAAGCCCTCAGATATGGTCAGTATCATGCTTCCTAATTGTTTAGAATTTTTAACTGCATATCTCGGAGTTATCAAATCTGGAGCAACTATGGTACCTTTAAATATTAGTTTTAAGACACCGGCAGTTGAATATATTTTAAATAATTCTGAAGCAAAGATAGTTATTACTTCTAAAAAGTTTTTCCCTTTAATTAAAGAATGTAATTTAGATTTTCTGGAAAATATTATTTTAGTTGATGGTGATAAATCTGATGATTATATATTGTTGTCAGAATTAAAAGATCAAAAAACTACTCTGCCAGAACTGAAAAATATTGATCAGGAATTTACTGCGGCCTGTCTGTACACTTCTGGTACTACAGGTAAGCCCAAAGGAGCAATGTTAACCCATCATAATTTAATATTTGATACTCAAAAAATAATTAAACATTTAAAGGTTAATGACAGTGATCGCTACATCTGTGTCCTGCCGATGTTCCATGCTTTTGCTGAAACAGTATGTATGTTAATGCCGCTGTTTTTAGGAGCGGAAATAGTTATTATAGATAGATTTTTACCAGAAAAAGTCTTAAAGACTATTCAGGAAAAAAATGTGACATTTTTTGCTGGGGTACCGACAATGTACTCAGCACTCTTAAATGTTAAAAATAAAGAAGAATTTGATCTTTCTCATTTAAATCTATGCATTTCTGGGGGAGCTGCGATGCCTCAGCAGACAATGGAGGACTTTGAAGAGACATTTAATGTTAAGATTCTGGAAGGAAATGGTCCTACTGAAACCTCACCGGTAGCTTATGTAAACCCGGTGGATGGGGCCAGAAAGTCTGGATCAGTTGGACTTCCAATTCCCGAAACAAAAGTTAAAATTGTTGGTGAAGATGATAATGAATTATCTTTCGGCGAAATCGGAGAAATTATTGTTCAGGGTGAACATGTAATGAAGGGATACTTTAAGATGCCTGAAGCAACTGAGAAAACTCTGCGGGGGGGTTGGTTACACACAGGTGATCTGGGAAAAATGGATAAGGATGGTTATGTCTATATTGTTGATCGGAAAAAAGATATGATTAATGTTGGTGGAATGAATGTTTACCCCCGTGAAATTGAGGAGCAGTTATATAAGCACCCTAAGATTAGAGAAGCAGCTTTAGTTGCCACCAAAGATGAGCTTAGAGGTGAAATTCCTAAAGCCGTGATTGTTTTAAAGAAGGGGGAAAGTGCCACTGAGAGAGAAATTCAAAAATACTGCATGCAGTATTTTGCAAATTATAAAATACCTAAACTTGTAGACTTTATTGACGAACTGCCTAAAAATGCTACTGGTAAAATTGATAAGAAGTCTTTAAGCGATCTTTAAGATTGTTTGATGTTATTGTGTTTTCTTAACTTTTATAACCGACTTCAGTTAGAGAGTTTATTAGTGAGTCTGAACTTTAGCGGAGGTGTAGATTATGGAAAGAGATTTTGAAAAACTTCGCCACCAGATGGTAAAAGAACAGTTAATTAATAGGGGTATAGAAGATCAGTCAGTAATTGATGCTTTTAAGAAAGTCCCAAGAGAAAAATTTATGTTAGAAAAAAATAGACACTTAGCCTATGAGGATGGTGCTCAGAGTATTGATGAAGGGCAGACAATCAGTCAACCATATATTGTAGCTTCAATGCTGCAGGCCTTAAGTTTAAATGAATCAGACAGAGTTCTAGAAATAGGAACTGGCTCTGGTTATGCGGCAGCACTTTTAGCAGAAATTGCAGCTGAAGTTTATACTATTGAAAGAATTGAGAATTTAGCGGTAAAAGCAAAAGAAGTACTTGCAGAACTAAATTATGAGAATGTAAAAGTGAAAATTGGTGATGGAACTCTGGGGTGGGCAGAAAAGGCACCTTATGATGCTATCATAGTTTCTGCAGCAGCTCCCTATGTACCAGAAAGTCTGCAGGAACAGTTAAAAAAAGGTGGTCGAATAATAATTCCTATTGGTGAACGTGGTGGAATTCAAAGTTTGAAATTAATAAAAAAGAAATATGATGGGAAATTTAAAGAAGAAGAACTTGAATATGTAAGATTTGTTCCTCTTTTAGGAAAGGACAGCTGGAAATAGTTTGTTTAATCAGCCGCTTAAGCGGCTGATTTTCTTAAGCAAAACAAATAGTAGATAGAAGTGGAATATTAATGACAGCAGCAATTACATCTTTTTCAGTCTATTTATTTTTTTATAAGTATTGGAATATATTTTTATAGAAAAACGGCTAATTTAGAAGATTATCTAATTGGTGGCAGAAAAATGGGAAGCTGGTTAATAAAATTTATTAACAGCAGGATTAAGGATATTGAGTGAATTTGAAGAGGTAGAGAAAAGTTATCAACAAGATATAAAATAGGTTTAAGAAAGGTTGGATATTAATGAGAATTTATTCCTGGAATGTTAATGGGATAAGAGCAGCAGCAAGAAAAGGATTTTTAGATTGGATTGAAGAAGAACAGCCTGATGTTCTGGGACTGCAGGAAATTAGAATTCAGGATCAGCAGTTAAAAGATAATTTACGAGATATAGATGATTATTATTCTTATTTTACTTTTGGAGAGAAAAAAGGTTATAGTGGAGTAGCATTATATACTAAGAAAGAACCAATGGATGTCTGGCATGGGCTTGGAATTAAACGTTTTGACCGTGAGGGGAGAGTTATAGCAGCAGAGTTTGAAGATTTTTATCTACTAAATATCTATTTTCCCAATGGTAAAAGCAGTCAGGAACGTCTTAATTATAAACTTGATTTTTATGATGCCGCTCTCGAATACTGTGAAGAACTTCGTAAAAATGGAAAAGAGATAGTGGTCTGTGGAGACTATAATACGGCCCATCACCCTATAGATCTTCATGATCCTGATTCTAACAAAAAAACTTCTGGATTTTTACCGATCGAAAGAAAGTGGTTTGATAAACTTGAAGACCATGGTTATATAGATACTTATCGCTATTTTCATCCTGAAAAAGAGACTTATTCCTGGTGGAGTTATAGAACCAGAGCTCGTGAGAGGGATGCAGGTTGGAGGATAGACTATCATTTTATTTCTGAGGGTCTGAAGGATAGTCTAAAAAATGCAGAGGTTTTAACTGATGTTATGGGCTCAGATCACTGCCCGGTTACTATTACACTGGATTTAGATTAATTAAATTTTAACTCAAGTATGAATATCAAGACTGGAAATGCAAATTAAATTTAAAGGCAGCCTAAATCTTAATTGATTTCTGGCTGCCTTTTCAGGTTTAATTTAGACAGGCAGTGTCTTTTTTCAAAAAGAGAAAAGCGATAATTATTCCTATAACAGCAATTATTAATGTTGGGTAAAAGACAAACTGATAACTTCCCATAATATCTCTGATACTTCCAGAAAACAAATTACCAATTACTGCCCCGACACCATAGGCTGTAAATAGATAACCATAGTTCTGACTGTAATTTTTCTTACCGAAAAAATACGAAGTTGCAGCAGGAGCTATCGCAAGCCATCCCCCCAGATTTAGCCAGAAAATTGCAAAAGATATAAAATAAAGTAGAGGACTGCCGGCAGTATTAATTATCATTAATAATGAGGCAATAATAATTAAGGAAAAAGAAATAATTGCTGTCTTTTTTGCCTTTAGTTTATCTGTCAGGGCTCCAAAAATCGGACGTCCAATTCCATTAAAAATAGCAAACAAAGATACGTAAATGGAAGCTGTAGCTGAATCTAAGTTGATTAATTCTTCAGCAACAGGTCCAGAAATCGCAATTGCCATCAGGCCAATAATTGTTCCAATAACAAAGGTGGTCCAGAGAGCATAAAAACTTCTGCTTTTAAGCATCTTTTTTGGAGTGACTTCTAAACTTAAATTTTTCTTTTTCTTAGTTTTGGATTCTTTTTTGATTGTTTCTGGAAACTTAAGGGGTAAAGAAAGCAGAGTAATAATTACTGCAAATAATACTCCCAGAATTTTAAAAGTGGTAAAAGCACCAAACTGTCTGATTAACCAGCTAGCTGCAGGAGCAGTTATAAATGGTGATAGACCAAATCCTCCCAGGGTTAAGCCAACTGCCAGACCTTCTTTATCAGGAAACCATTTAGCTGCTACAGCCATTGGAGCCCCATAGGCTATTCCAACTCCCATACCACCAATGACACCATAACTGATGGTTAAAACAGTTATTGAAGAGGTGAAACCGGATAAAAACCAGCCTATAGAAATAAAAAATCCGCCAACTATTGTCATCATCTTTGGTCCGTATTTGTCCATATAGCTGCCGGCAAAAGGCATAGCCAGAGCATAAAAAACCAGAAAAACCATATAGGGTAAACCACTTTCGGTAGCACCGATATTAAAAGCTGTCTCTATAGGTTTACGAAAAATACTCCAGGAATAAATTGTTCCCATACACATAAATATTATTAAACCTAAAGGAATATAAAGCCATCTACTTTTATTCTCAGTTACTGAAGCCTGCATATTTCAATATTTCCTCCTTAGTTTTCTAATTTTACTTGAATATATAGTTATTAACAGTTAATATATTATTGTGAAAATGGTTAATATGTTTAATAAATCTATAAACTTAACAGCTATAGTTAAAATTAGAATAACAGAACTACTAAACTTTATCAAGTTAAAATACTAAAGTCCAAATATTTAAAATCTTAAGTTGATAAATTTAAAAATATATATTTAGATAATTAATGCTATAAAATAAAAAAATTGAAATTCGAAAATATATAAATAAAATGAGGATAAATTAAAATTACAACTCAGGAGCGATTAGAACTGGAGCTGGATGGTGAATCACTTGAAATCTGTAATGCTAGTTTTAAAATTTCTAAAAAAGAAATTTTAATTTTGATTTAGTGTTAAATTAGTGTAACTTTATTAAGGGTTTCTTGACATAAAAAAGCTAATATTATAAGATTCAAATATGAGTAAAATCGGATATTCGAAACTGGAGGGGTCTAAATGAAAATTATTGAAGTTTTAAAAGCCCTTGCTCATGAAAATAGAATAAGAATCTTAAATCTTTTGGCTGAATCTGAATTATGTGTCTGTGAACTGGAAAATATTATGCAGGTGACTCAGTCCAATGCTTCAAGGCATCTGTCTAAATTGAAACAGGCAGATTTAATTAAGGGTCGCAAAAGAGCACAGTGGATTTATTATAGTTTAAATCAAGAACTACTTACTGAACATAAATTTCTGCAGTATTTAATTGAGGAAGAAATTAAAGATTTTGCATTGGCAGAGGAAGATAAATCAAGACTGGAAAAATATAATTTCAGTTCATTAAGCTGTGAAACTCTACCAGATAGCGATATTTTTAAAGATTAAAAAAATAGAAAAAGGAGAAAAATTAATGAAATATAAAGTAGCTTTTGTTTGTGTTGGTAATTCCTGCCGCAGTCAGATGGCAGAGGGGTTTGCAAGAGAGTATGCTGGTGAGATTCTGGATATTTATAGTGCAGGTACTGATCCTTCTCCAGAAGTTAAGCCAAATGCTGTTAAAGCAATGGATGAAGTTGGGATAGATATCAGTGATCACTATCCAAAATTATTAGCAGAGATTCCATCTGAATTAGATGTTTTAATTACAATGGGTTGTGGAGTTGAATGTCCATATATCCCCTGTAAATTTAGAGCAGACTGGGGTTTAGATGATCCAGCCGGTCAGCCAATGGAAGTGTTTAGAGAAACAAGAGAAATAATTGATAATAAGGTGAAGAAACTGATAGAAAAAGTCAAAAATGATGAAATTTAACTTATCATTAACTTAACATATATGTGAAAAATGTATCAAGTGCTATTTGCAATTTATTTTATTTTTTTTAAGACTATTGTTATTCACTAAAGTAGAGATAGAGTAAACAGAGAATATATTAAATTAGGTTATTTTTTTATATTAAATGAGAGGTGAATATTGTGCAGGAGATTATAGAAATCACAGATTTAAGAGAACGTGTCAAACTTGAACTGGATATTATGGCAGCATCAGATTCTGAGAACAGTTTGCAGCTGAAATTGGTGCCCTGCCAGCTTTCTAAATATGAGATGGAGGAATTGAAAAATAAAGAACTTGATGCTCTGATTGTACCGGCAGGAAAAAAGGTGAGGCCAAAGGCTTTTCTCAACTTGTTTTAACCGGAACTCAATTAGAACATGCCAATATAAATCAATATCTGCTGTAAGATGAGAATTTATAAGGTTAAAAAAATAATTATTAAACCTAAGCCTGTGGGTGAATATTACTGGCAGGTTTTTTCTATTTCATTAATTTAGCTTTTATGTTACAATAATTATATAATTAACTAAAGAAAGGTTTTGGTGAAATAATGAGAAGCATTGATATTGATACAACTGGAATTGAAGAAGCTCCGGAAAATGTAGAGTTTAGTGAAGGTGACAAGGTAGATATTTTAGTTTATAAATTTACTGATTTAGGAGCAACAGTAATTATTAATGACAAATATTTCGGCTTAGTTTATGAGAATGATATTTATAAAGAAATTACAATTGGAGATCAATTAAAAGGTTATATTAAGAAAATTAGGGAAGACAACAAAATTGATGTCAGTCTGCGAAAGATGGGTTATGGTAGAATCGAAGATGCGAAAGAAAAAATTCTGGATCGCCTTCAGGCTAAAGGTGGCTCTTTACCCTTAAATGATGACAGTTCACCTGAACGAATAAAAAGAGAGTTAGAAATCAGCAAGGGAAGCTTTAAAAAGGCAATTGGTGGTTTATATAAAGAAAAAATCATTGACATAACTTCTAAAGGAATCAAATTAAAAAAATAAGTAGAGAAAAGAGTTGTCGAAATGAAGTATAAAAATTATTTTTTTAATTGTATTAACTTTGATCTTATAATTTTGATTTTAGTTATTTTTCTCTGGCTGACAGTAATTCCAGTTTCAGCCTTAGAAATAGTTTCGCTTCCAGTTAAAAAAACAGAAAAAGATGTTTATCAAATTGAAGCAGAAATTCCGATTCTGATGGAGTTAAACCGTAAAAACATTCAGGAAAAATATAATGATCTTTTTAGAGATAATATTCTAACCTTTATTGAATATACTATAGAAATGGCCAGACAGAGTCAGCAGGATTTTTCTGAGGTGGAGTTTCCGAGGCACGAGTTTGTAGGTAGAGTAGATTTTGATTTGAAAAATAATAGTGAAATATTGAGCATTAAATTTAATTATTATCAGTATACAGGTGGGGCTCATGGTAATCCCTACAGTTTGAGCTATAATATTGATCTTTCCTCAGGTAAAGATTTAAAATTAAGTAACTTTCTGGAACAACAGGATATGACTCTAATTGAAGTAGAAGAGCTGATTAAAGCTGAAATAAAAAAGAATCCTGATATTTATTTTCAGGATGATTATGGTTTTCAGAGTTTGGATGGAGAACAGTGTTATTATCTGGAAGATGGGAAACTGGTTGTATATTTTCAACCATATGCTATAGCTCCCTATTCAACTGGAATGACTGAATTTAGAATTGAATATTAGTTTTGAGGCTGCTGTATTAACTTACAGCAGTTTTGATTTTTTGAAGCGGGTGTCTTTTTTGGCAGCTGCTTTTTATTTTGATTTTAACAAATTTAAATTTGTTAAAATCAAAAAATATGGGGAACCACGCCAAATTTGTGGAAAGTGATTATCAACAGTTAAACTTATTTGAAAATGATTTAAAGAAATCGGAAATTAATCAATTGCGGGATCAGTTAGCCCAAAAAATGGGGAAAGATATTCTTTATTATGCCAGAAACTGGAAAAGGGAAATATCAAAAAAATTGCAGGATTAATGTGGAATTAAAGTTCAGTGTGATATAATTGTTTTAACAAAAATTGGCTGTTTAAAATGGATGTTTAGCTTAAATAAATTTTAAAAAAAATTATTATAAACAGCAGTAAAATAACAGCTGAACTGGGCTGGGAAGCAGAATATGATTTTAAAAAGGCTTTAAAAAGGCTTTGAGAAGAACTTTAAACTGGTATCTGGATCATAAGGAATGGTGGCAGAAACTACTTTAAAGTAAATTAAATTTTCCTTATTTAATTGCAATAGAAAAAAGTTCAGCTTCCTAAAAACCATTACTCGATCATTTCCTGGTTTAGTTATCATTTTATTTTTAAGCATTACTGACCAGAAGAAGTAGGTATCAGCCAAGCCAGAATATTTAATAAAGTGGACTTACCACAGACGGAAGGACCAATAAAAGTTATTAATTTATTGGGTATTATTAATTTGACTCTTATAATTCTGAGTGCTATACTATGTTTAAATACACAGGTGGGGTATATTAAATAAAATTTAACTATGTAACGGAAATAAAAATGGGAGGTATTAAAATGGATCACCAAAAAATGCTAGATGATTTTAAGAAACGATTTAAAATATCTTTAGTTATCACAGTTCCAATTTTATTGCTTTCACCAATGATTCAGAGCTTTTTTGGCTACAGTTTTGACTTTGCAGGCAGTAAATATTTATTGTTTCTGCTTTCTACAGTAATTTTCTTTTATGGTGGCTGGCCATTCTTAAGTGGAATGAAAAATGAGTTAGCTGATAAAAATCCGGGTATGATGACTTTAATTGCTCTTGCAGTTTCTGTCGCCTACTTTTACAGTTCAGCAGTTGTTTTTGGTCTGGAAGGAAGGTTTTTCTTCTGGGAGCTGGCAACTCTAATTGTAATTATGCTCTTAGGTCACTGGATTGAGATGAGATCAGTTATGGGTGCATCTAATGCTTTAGAAGAACTGGCAAAATTGATGCCAGATGAGGCCCATAAAATTGTTGATGGCGAAGTTAAAGAAATTAAAATAAAAGAGCTTAAAAAAGGTGATCAAGTTCTGGTCAAACCGGGAGAAAAGGTTCCTGCTGATGGTGTAATTTATGAAGGAGATTCTTATATAGATGAATCAATGCTGACAGGTGAGTCAGAACCAGTAGAAAGAGGAAAAGATGAAGAAGTAATCGGTGGTTCGGTTAATGGAGATAGTTCGATCAAGATAAAAATTGAAAAAGCTGGGGAGGACAGTTACCTGTCTCAGGTTATTGAAATGGTAAAAGAATCTCAGGCAGCAAAATCAAAAACTCAAAATTTTGCTGATCGAGCAGCCTTCTGGCTGACTATTATTGCAATTACAGCAGGTACAGTGACTTTCGGCAGTTGGTTTTATATCACCGGAGATCTGGCTTTTGCAATTGAAAGAATGGCTACAGTGATGGTTATCACCTGTCCTCATGCTCTTGGACTGGCGATTCCACTGGTAGTTGCGGTTTCTACCACTTTATCTGCCAAAAACGGGCTTTTAATCCGCAACCGTACAGCTTTTGAGAATGCCCGCAAGATTGATACTGTTTTATTTGATAAAACTGGAACTCTGACAAAAGGAGAGTTTGGTGTTGAAGCAGTAGAAACATTTGTTGATGATTATAATGAACAGGATATTCTGCAGAAAGCAGCTTCTTTAGAACAGGAATCAGAACATCCAATTGCAGCTGGAATTGTAAAAAAAGCAGAAGAAGACGAAGTAGAACTAGTTAAAGTCGATGATTTTGAGATAATTAAAGGTAAGGGTGTTATCGGAAAAATTGATGGCAGAGATTTCAAAGCAGTTTCTCCAGGTTATCTGAAAGAAAACGAGATTGAAATACCAGAGAGTGCTTTAAAAGAAGGACCATTTACTGAAATCTTTATTTTAGAAGCTGGAAACTTAATCGGTATGATCAGACTGGGAGATCAGATTAGAGAAAGTTCCTATGAGGCAGTACAAAAACTAAAAGATAGAGGAATAAAAGTTACTATGTTGACTGGAGATAATCAGAAAACTGCAGAATATGTAAGTAAGGAACTTGGTCTAACTGATTATTTTGCCGAAGTACTACCCGACGAGAAGCAGAAAAAAGTTGAAGAGCTGCAGGCTGCAGGTGATTTTGTGGCGATGACCGGTGATGGAGTAAATGACGCTCCAGCTCTGGCAAAAGCTGATATCGGGATTGCTATCGGTTCAGGTACAGATGTAGCTGCCGAAACGGCAGATATTATTCTGGTAGAAAGTGATCCGCTTGATGTTCTTAAGCTGATCGAGTTTGGCAGCTTAACCTATAAGAAGATGATTCAGAATTTATTCTGGGCTACAGGTTATAATGCCTTTGCAATTCCACTGGCAGCAGGTGTGCTGGCAGGTTTTGGAATTATGATTTCGCCTGCAGTAGGTGCAGTACTGATGTCGATGAGTACAGTGATTGTAGCAATCAATGCCAAAATGTTAAAGTTTTAAATTTGATTTAAATATAATGATAAATTTATTAGTTGTTTTCAGACGAAGATAATCAAAAATTAAATATTTATTGATTATAACCTCAGCTAACTTCAGAATTAAATTTCCTGAAGCTGGCTGAGTTTTTTTTGAAAAAAATGATTTATATCATAGCTGCAGTTATTAGAAATGGGGAAGAACCAAATTCCTTAAAAATTATTAAAGATGCTGTTATTGAAATAATTAATATATAGTTTAGTTAAGTGCGTTTAAAATCTGTAGTTTTAACTATTATTTAATTTGAAAACTTAATATGCAATAAATGTTTTATCCTAAATAAGGTGAAAATGAAAACATGCAGCTAAAATATTTTTTTAGCGATTTTGAGTACTTGAATTGAAAACAAAAAAGTGTTATAGTTAAAATAGTTAAATGAACAAATGATCATAATATATAATGAGGTGATTATTTAATGTATGCCGTTAATCATAATGCAAAAAGTACCACATTCTGAAATTTTAGTTATAACTACTCCTCAGGTTACTGCAACTAAAGTAGCAGGCTGTATTGGAGCCATGGCTAAAAAAATGGATCTTAAAGTTTTAGGTGTAATAGAAAACATGGCTTATTATCAATGGAAGTACTAATAAAAAATTGGGGGTTAAAAAAATGAAATTAATTATTCCTGCAGTTAAAGCTGAAAACTTTGAGACCAAGATTCATAAAAACTTTGGTCGAGCCAATTATTTTGCTGTAATAAATTGTGAAAACAATGAAATTGAATTTATAAAAAATACATCAGCTAACAAAAATAGTGGAGCTGGTGTTGCAGCAGCTCAGTTATGTGCCGATCAGGGTGCAGATGCAGCAGCTGCCTATCATTTTGGTCCAAAAGCATATGAGGCACTAAAGGCAGCAGATATTAAACTTTTAGACTTAAACGAACAAAAATTGATTACAGAAGCATTTAATGATTATCAGGCAGGTAAATTAGCTGAGTCTGAAGCTGGCCCTGGAGGTCATCATTAAAGTGAGTCAAGAAATTTCACTTTCAATTTTAAGTGGAAAGGGTGGAACTGGAAAAACTACTTTAGCAGTTAATCTGGCCCTGGCCTTAGATAATGTTCAGCTGCTTGATGCAGATGTTGAAGAACCGAATGATTATCTTTTCATTTCTCCTAAAATTGAAGAAAAAGAAATGGAATCTGTTATGAGTTTAATTCCAGAAGTTAATGATGAAAAATGCACAGCCTGCCGAAAATGTGTTGATTTCTGTGAATATAATGCTCTGGCCATGATGCTGGATAAAGTTTTAGTTTTCGAAGAGGTATGTCACAGCTGTGGTGGTTGTAAAATTGTATGTCCCGAAAATGCAATTACAGAAAAAGAAAAAGAATTGGGTAAACTTTATCATGATCGGCTGGATGAGCTTGATTTTTGGCAGGGAGAATTAAATACTGGTGAAGAAAAAGCAGTACCTGTAATTGAAAAATTAAAAACAAAAATTGATTCTGATAAAAAAGTGATTATTGATTCACCACCTGGTACGACTTGTCCGACTATAGAGGCAATTATTGATACGGATTTTACAGTAGTAGTGACTGAGCCTTCAACCTTTGGTCTGCATGATCTTAAAATGGTAGTTGAAATGTTAAATAATCTAGATCAAGATTTTGCAGTTGTAATCAATAGAGCAGAATCAGATGCGGATTATTTGATTGAAGATTTCTGTCAGAAAAAGGGGATAAGTGTATTATTAAAAATACCTTTTTCCAGAAAAATTGCAGAACTTTATTCTAATGGTAAACCCTTTGTTTATAAACTTGAGGGCTGGGAAGAAAAATTTAAAACCTTATATAAAGATATTATAGAGGAGGCCGTTAATAATGAACGAAATAACAGTAATTAGTGGTAAAGGTGGAACCGGTAAAACAACTTTTACAGCTAACCTGGCCTCTTTATTAGATAATTTAGTATTAGGTGACTGTGATGTTGATGCTCCTAATTTACATCTTTTGTTAAATCCAGTCAATAAAAGTGAAGAAATATATAAAGGAGCAAAACTAGCAGTCAAAAATCAGTCTATTTGTATTGACTGTGGCAAGTGCTATGATTACTGCCGTTATAATGCCATAACTGCTGATGATTTTCAGGTTAAGAACTTGAAATGTGAGGGTTGTGGAGTTTGTGTAGAAGTTTGTCCAACAAAGGCCCTTAAACTTGGAGCTATTGAGACAGGAAGTCTTTATCAGGCAGAAAGTAAGTTTGGAGATATGATTCATGCGCGTTTGATTCCAGGTGCTGATACTTCTGGTAAGTTAGTAAGTGAGGTTAAGAAAAAAGCTTCAGAAATTGCTAAAAAGAAAAGCAGAGATTGGATTTTAATTGACGGTTCACCAGGTATTGGTTGTCCAGTTACTGCTTCTTTAAGTGGCTCAGATATGGCAATTTTAGTCACAGAGCCTACACTTTCTGGTTTTTCAGATTTGAAGAGAGTAATTGAAGTTGTAAAACACTTTAAAATTCCAGCTGGACTTGTAATCAATAAATATGATTTAAATGAAAAAATTAGTGAGAAAATAAAGTCATATTGTCAGGAAGAAGAGATTGAATTTTTAACTGAAATTCCTTACAGCAGAATAATTGTGGAATCATTAAAAAAAGGTGAACTTTTTGTTGATAAGGATCAAGACTTAAGAGAAAGAATGCTTAAAGTAAAATCATATTTGATAAAAAAATTGGAGGTAGAATAATATGAAAAAGATAGCTGTACCTGTACAGGGGAATAATGTTTCTGCTCATTTTGGCCATGCACCTCATTTTAAAATGTTCAGTGTAGAAGATAATAGTATTACAAAAGAAGAAGTTTTAGAGAATCCAGGTCATCAGCCTGGTTTATTACCCAAATTATTAAATGAGGCAGGTGCTGATGTAATTATTGCTTCCGGAATGGGACAAAAAGCAATTACACTTTTTGAAAGCAGTAATATTCAGGTTGTTTGTGGAGCTTTTGGTGAAGCAAAAACTGCTGCCGAAAATTATTTGTGTGATCAATTAGATACTTCTAAAAATGCTTGTTCTCATGATGATCATGACCATCATCATGGAGATCATCATTAAATAATATGTAAAAAAACTGCAGTGGATGGAAGTTTAAGATTTAGATCTACTGCAGAAATTTTTTACTTAATTCTTGACATATGTTCAAAATAAAGTTATAATATAACTACAAGATAAAGAGCATATGTTCAATAACAAAAATTATTAAAAAAGGAGTGATTAATTATGCCTAGAGGAGATAGAAGAGGTCCAGATGGTGCAGGTCCAATGACAGGAAGAGCTTTAGGATATTGTGCTGGTAATGATCAGCCTGGATTTACAGCTAATGCTGCTCCCCAGGGAGTTGGTAGAGGTCCTAGAAATGGAGCTGGTCGTGGTCCAGGATTTGGACGCGGCTTTGGCAGAGGACGTAGAATGGGTTATGGTGGATCTTTTTTAGCAGCTCGCGGTAGAGATGCTTATTATGAACCTGCTGCTGCAGAAGAAGATTTAGATAATCAAGAAACTAAAGATAGAGAAGTAACAAGATTAGAAAATATAGCTAATACTCTTGCCAGTGAATTAGAAATTGTTAAGAAACAAATTGATGAACTAAAAATTGAGTAAAATTTATAATTAATATAAATCTTAGGGCTTCCTTTTGGGAGCTCTTTTTTTGTTTGCTCTTTTCTTGTTTTTAGAGCTGAATTATTATATAATATTTTTAACTATTGAAATGATATTTTAAAAAAGATAATTAGGTGAGGTATGTAATATGGGAAATAAAATCAATAATAAAATTGAAGAAAAAATAAGGAATATATCTAAATATTTAAATGAGTACACCAAAGATCATCTTAAATGTTATAATTTGACTCTGGGGAGATTTCATGTTTTAAGAGTTATTATCGAGTCACAGCCTGTAAGTATGGGAGAAATTCACGAAGAACTACATATGGCTAATAGTACGGTGACAGTAATAGTTGATTATTTAGATGAGGCCGGTCTGGTCAAAAGAAAAAGAGATACTGAGGATAGAAGAGTAGTTCTTTTAGAAATCACTGAAAGGGGAAGAAAAATTATGGTGAGTTTGATTAAAAAGAGACAGGATTTTATGAAAAAAGCATTATTGGATATGGAAGGTTCAGCTGAAGAGCTATCTCAACTTTTAGAGAAGTTACTCAAACTTCGCACTTGCAAAAGTGCTTTTGCACCTTGAAATTTCAATATTCTTTAGCAAAAAATAGCATGAAACCCCCGTTTCTGGTATAATTGAATAGCAAAAAACAAAAAACCATAACGGAGGTTCATACTATGAAAATTATACCACAAATTTACCAGAATGATAAGAAGATTTTTTCTACTGTTTCAACTTTTTTTAAAAAATATCGAATAGCTTCTGTTTTAAAAGCTGCAAACGCCTATAAAACTAAGGGAG
>Ga0247721_100043_pt1 | contig 72755 bp, 68 predicted proteins | sample MSEWel2017_08_16_FD_189089 | JGI IMG/M metagenome (GOLD analysis project Ga0247721, IMG submission 189089) | Subsurface sediment microbial communities from gas well in West Virginia, United States - MSEEL Well Study Marcellus 3H_2017_08_16 | ecosystem: Environmental > Terrestrial > Deep...
CACTCAAAGTATATTAACGTTGGCTTGCTGTTTAATTTTCAAGGTTCATATTTTGCCGCGTTTTTTATCAGCGACATTTAATATCTTATCAACCACGCCTCACTTTGTCAAGAACTTTTTAGAAAAAAACTTTTAAAAAGTTTTCCCGGCTTCAAAACTCTTTGTTTCTCTTATATATAAAGAAGAGAAATATTTGAGCCTGAAACTTAGGTTCTTTAAATCTCCAGATCGAGAACAATTTGCTTCTCAATTTTTGGCGGAGATTATTTGTGCGACGCTTATTATCTTATCAATCTCTTTTTGCTTTGTCAAGAACTTTTTAAGATAATTTTGTCGGCCAGAAAATTGTGATTCATAACTTTTCAGCGACATACATTATCATAACATCAAACCACTCTTTTGTCAAGAGTTGAAAATGATTTTTTAAAAGATATTGCAAGCAAAACTAATTATTGCTGCAACGTTTAATATAGTAACATTTAATTAATATACTGTCAAGAACTTTCTTGAAAATATTTAATTATATTAATAGAAAACAAACCCCATTCAAGTAAAATCATTGAAGGAAGTTTGTTTTCTAAAACCTAAATATAAAATTTTATTTTAAAATCTATAAACAAGTTGATCTCTATCTACTAAATAATTATGAGAATAATCCCTGAACAAAATTAATTATTTTTCTCCATAACCTGGTCACTATATTAGCTTTTTCTATTTCTTGTGGGGCAATAACATTAACTGAGGAAATTACTTCTTTCCCCCTATAGACAGTTAATTTACCAAGTACTCCACCTTTTTCAATTGGAGCTTTTAAATTATCTTTAACTTCCACTTTTTGAGAAATTTCTCTTTCCTGTCCTTTCTGAACCATAACAAATAAATTCTCTGCTACTTCACCAACTGCAACTTTATCTGCTGATTCAGCTACAGGAATATTTTGAATTTGATCTCCCACAGCAGCTATCTGTCTTTTAGAAAAAGCATTAAAACCATAGTCTAATAATCTAATTGTTGATTCTTCCCTCTCTTGCAGTGTCTCTCCCTGCAAAACAACTGCTATTAACCGCGTGTTACCTTTTTTAGCAGTAGAGGCAAGACAAAAACCAGCTTCCTGAGTATGTCCTGTTTTTAAACCATCCATACTGGGATATTTATTTATTAAACTATTGGTATTAACCAGCATAGCTTCTCGATTAGGTAATTGAATAGTTTCTGTCCAAATTGAAGCCCATTCTAAAACCTGAGGATACTTTACTAACTCTCGTGCCATAATAGAAATATCCCGTGCAGTTGAATAATGATTGGGATCAGGTAGACCTGTTGAATTGGCAAAATTGGTAGAATTCATTCCCAGTTCTTCAGCCCTCTCATTCATCATAGCAATAAAATTACTATATGTACCTGCAATATATTCTGCCACCGCTACACTGGCATCATTTCCAGAAGCAATAGTTACTGCCTTAAGTAACTTTTCCAGTTTCACCTGAGTATTAGCGGCCAAAAAAATCTGAGATCCCCCCATTGATTCTGCATATCTACTAATTGTTACTTGATCATCAAGAGAAATACTTCCCGCTTCCAGTTTTTCCATAGCAATTAACAAAGTCATTATTTTAGTAACACTTGCTGGTGGTAATTTTCGATCTGCATTTTTTGAAAATAATATCTGTCCGGTTTCCGCTTCTAATAAAATAGCCGATCCTGTAGCAACATCAAAAGCTGATGCTGGTGTTAATATTGTCAAGCAAAACAAAATACTAATGATCGAAATAGTAATAAGCTTCCTTTTCATCTTTGATAATCCTCCTGTTTATGGAATTTTTATTCTTCTCTTTTAGCTTGATTCCAAATTTCATCTAACTGCTCTAAACTATAATCTTCAAATTCTGCCTTTTCATCAATGATTCTCTGCTCTATAAATTTAAATCTATTCTTAAACTTAGAAATAGTCTTTAATAATGCAAGTTCCGGATTGATCTTCTTAAATCGGGCCAGATTAACTACAGCAAAAAGCAAATCTCCAATTTCAGCTTCCAGGTCTTTGCGTTCTTTAATATTTAAATTTTGTTCAGCAAATAAAGTATTATCGGGATTGGCTCCAATAATTTCTTTGCATTCCCCAAACTCTTCTTCTATTTTATCAAGCACAGGCTTTAAATTTTTCCAATCAAACCCAACTTCAGCAGCAATTTTTTGGATATCATAAGCTTGATTTAAAGCGCTCTGTCCCTGATTGAATTTATCCAATAGAGAATTGAGTTGGTTTTTTTCTTCTTTTTCCTCCTGCTTGATTTTCTCCCAGTTCCTCAGCACTTCTTCAGAACCATCTACTTCTACATTTGCAAAAACATGAGGATGACGGCGAATAAGTTTTTTCCTTAAAATTTTTGCTACATCAGCTAAATTAAAATCACCTTTTTCATAGGCAATCTGGGATTCAAAGACAACCTGTAACAGAAGATCACCCAGTTCTTCTTTAAAAGCTGTGATATCATTTTTTTCCAGAGCTTCTACAACTTCATAAGCTTCCTCTATAATATTCGCTTTTATTGAATAATAATCCTGTTTTTTATCCCAGGGACAGCCATCTGGTCCTCTCAAAACTGACATTACTTCTATTAATTTATCTAATTCTTCCAGAATTAATTTTCGATTTCTGCTATCCAAAGTTTTTCCTCCTCAAAATTGGAAACTATGACATTTAAATTGTATCAAATAATTATTAAAAAATAATTAATCTTTTAAAAAACCCAGTTTTTTTAATAAATTGGCCAGTTTAGCTCCAAAAACAGGTATTACAGCCAAATCTCGATATTTAATTTCCTGCAGCAATAATAAAATAATAAAATAAAATAAAGCTGCTGCCCCTACAGTAACAAAAGTGGTTATCTGATAGGCATAACTAATCTGCTCATTTTGTAGTGAACTAAATAAAAACTCGTAAAATAATTCAACAAAAATCATCATTGAAGCTACTGAAAAAATAGGTTTTAAAATCATTGTTTTAACATCAATTATAAAACCGCTTTCTTTTTTTACATAATACAAATTTAAAAGAGCCGCAATAGCAAAACCAATTGTAGTCCCTAAAGCTGCACCTCTAATTCCAAAAGCAGGTACTGCAGTTAATGTATAGTTAATAACCCCATTAAAGACTGCTCCGATCATTAAATTACGGGCCGGAATAGAAGTTTTCCCAATCCCATTTAAAATTCCGGTACTAGTCTGCTGAAGGGCAATAAAAAATACTCCCCAGGCAACAAAACGCAGAGGAACAGCGGCCCCTGGTTCGGAAAAAATAATCTCTGTCAGCGGCTCTGCCAGTAAAAAAAGACCAGCAGCAGCAGGCAGAGAAATTAAAATAGTTAATCTTAAAGCGGTCTGCGTTCGATAATTAATTAATTTTTCCTTACCAAGTGTAAAAGCCTCGGCAATAGATGGCACCAGACTTGCAGATAAGGAAACAGTAATAATAGTAGGAAAGTTGACTAAAGGCATTGCTACAGCAGCAAACATACCATATAACGCAGTCGCCTCTCTAACCATATAGCCAGCTGCCTGCAGCCTGTTGGGAACAAAAACTAAATCAACAAGACTCATTAAAGGCATTACAAGAGCTCCTAAAGTAATCGGAACACCTAAAGAAACAATTCTTTTAATGACATTTTTAGTGCTTAATTCCACTGAATCAGAACCATTCTCTAGAAAACTAAATATTTTTTCTCTTCTTTTTGCATAAATATATAAAAGGATCAAAAGTCCTCCAAAAGCCCCACTAACAGCTCCAAAGCTGGCACCAGCAGCAGCGAAGTCTAAACCATAGGGAACTAAAAAAACAACCAGACCCACCATAGTAAACATCCGAATAAATTGTTCTAAAATCTGTGACTTTGCAGTTGGAACCATATCCTGGAGACCCTGAAAAAAACCACGATAGGAAGCCATTATCGAAACCACAAAAATCGCCGGTGAGATTGCCAGAACTGCATAATATGATCGGGGATCAAGTGAAAGAAGCGAAATTAAGGGCCTGGCAGAAAGAGCCATAATCATTGAAATTACTAAACCAACTATAAAACTCATCTTTCTGGCAACTTTAAATATCTTATATGCTTCTTTTCTCTTATCTGCTGCTATTTTATCAGCAATCAACTTAGCCAGGGCCACAGGAATACCGGACCGGGAAACAACCAGCAAAACAGTATAAATCGGATAGGCCATCTGATAAAGCCCCATTCCTTCAGCACCAATGATTCTGGTTAAAATTACGCGGTAACCAAAACCCATTACCCTGGCAGCCAGACCGGCAGCTGTCAAAATAGCCGCTCCTTTTATAAAACTACCCTGCTTTGTGTTTTCCGACATTATTTCCACCCTTTTATAATTTCTTATTTTAGTTATTTGTCTAAAACTGTCTAAATTTAAATATTTTTAAGATCCTTTAACATTGTTAATAACTGTTTATCTATTTTTTCAGGATCATCAATTTTAATTAACATCTGTGGTTTTTTAGCAGATTTAATTTTGGTTTTTCTCCTATATTTTTTGCTGAATTCAACTAATTTACTGCCGTCAACTACTTCCGGACTAAGAAATTGACATTTTATTTTACCGCTATCTTCTTTAATTAAATCAATATTTAATTCTGCAGCTATAAACTTCAGCCGCGCTGTATTAACCAGACGCATTACCTCTACAGGCGGCTCACCAAATCTATCAATTAATTCGTCAATAGTATCTAAAGCATCTTCTTCTTTTTCAATAGATTTGATTTTCTTATAAATCTCGATTTTTCTAGCTTCATATTTAATATAATCATCTGGTATATAAGCATCCAGATTAAGATCAATTTCCACTTCGATTTCTTCTTGATCTGATTTACCTTTAAGTTCTTCGATGGTTCCTTCTAATAATTTAGTATATAAAGAAAATCCAACTGCTGCAATATGCCCACTCTGTTCTGGACCTAATAAATTACCTGCACCCCTGATTTCTAGATCGCGCATTGCAATTTTAAAACCAGACCCCAGAGAAGAAAACTCTTTAATTGCTTCCAGTCTTTTTTCTGCTACTTCCGGCAGAATCCTATCTCTTTCATAGAGTAAATAAGCATAGGCAATCCTATTTGTACGTCCAACTCTACCTCTTAACTGATAGAGCTGTGATAAACCCATCTTATCTGCATGATTAATAATAATTGTATTCACATTTGGAATATCCAGTCCAGTTTCTATTATTGTTGTACAGACCAATATATCAAATTTATAATGATAAAAATCATACATTATTTTTTCCAGGCGTTTTTCATTCATCTGGCCGTGAGCAACTGCTATTTTTGCTTCTGGCATTAACTTCTGCAGCCTGCCGGCAGTTTTCTCAATATCCTTAACTCGATTATGAACAAAATAAATCTGTCCTTCCCGTGCTAATTCTCTCCTAATTGCACTGGCAATCAGTTCCTTATTATGTTCTTTGATAAAAGTTCGGATCGGATATCTATTTTCCGGTGGAGTTTCTATAAGGCTCATATCCCTTACTCCAACTAAAGCCATATGCAGGGTTCTTGGAATTGGGGTTGCTGTCAAAGTTAAAACATCAACATTACGCTTTAAATTTTTCATTTTTTCCTTATGAGTAACTCCAAAACGCTGTTCTTCATCAATGATTAATAAACCCAGATCATCAAAAATAACATCTTTAGACAATAAACGATGAGTCCCAATCAAAATGTCTATTTCGCCTTTAATTAATTTTTTTAAAGTTTTACGCTGTTCAGCAGCTGTATTAAAGCGACTCAGCATCCCTACTCTAACAGGAAATTCCTCAATTCTTTCGGAAAAAGTATTATAATGCTGCTGGGCCAGAATTGTTGTTGGAACTAAAACCGCAGTCTGCTTGCTGTCAAGTGCAGCTTTAAAGGCAGCTCTAATTGCAACCTCAGTTTTTCCATAACCCACATCCCCACATAAAAGTCTATCCATTGGTTTTTCAGACTCCATATCAGACTTCACATCAGTAATAGCTTCTTTTTGATCCGGAGTTTCTTCAAATGGAAATGCATCCTCAAACTCCTGCTGCCAGACATCATCTTCAGAAAATTGATAACCTGTCAGAGTTTCTCTTTCAGCATAAAGTTCTAATAAGCCAACAGCCATTTCTTCTACAGATTTTTGTACTTTTTCTTTTACTTTTTTCCAGTCACTGCTGCCTAATTTATAAAGTTTAGGATTACCAGCATCTGAACCAATATATTTCTGAACAAGGTGGATTTTTTCAGTTGGGACATAGAGTTTATCTTCTCCCGCATATTTCAAAACAAGATAATCTTTATGCTGACCCTGAATCTCTAAAGTTTTAACTCCAAGATATTTACCAATACCGTGATTTTCGTGGACAACATAGCTGCCAGCTTTTAAATCATCAACACTAGAAATTTCAACACCTTCCTCGAAATCTCCAATTTTTCTTTTCCGTTTCTGTTCATTACCAAAAACTTCTTTATCACTAAAAACTGCAAGTTTTATATCCTCAAAAACAAAACCTTCTGCCAGACTATCGGGAAAAATAACAATTCTGCTTTCATCAAAATTATCCCCAACCACAAGGTTTTTCTCTTCCAGAAACATTTTGACTCTTCTTTTCTTGCTGGCAGAGTTGAGTGTGATTGCAATTCTATACTTTTTCTGCAGAAGCTCCATAATCCTATCACTGAACAATTCCAGCTGACCGCGGAAAGGTTCTAGAGATGACGTATTAAAGTGAATATCATTTTCTGCAACCTGATCATCCTCAAATTCAGAATTAATATCAATAACTCGATTTTTGTTAATTTCTTTTTCAAATTCATTTTCCGTAATAAAGTTATCCAGATATTCAGGAAAAACCATTCCCTGTTCTAAAAGTCGAGTATGTGTTTCCGTAATTTCCTGATAATAATCATGAGTCAACTGTTCCATTTTATGAGGACGGACAGCAAAAATGATACTTGCTTCTAAATAGTCAAAGAAATTAGCAGTCTCCTCGTAATAAAAAGGTAAAAACTGCTCAAATCCCGGAAAGCGATGTTTTTCTTTCAAATCTTCCAGCATTTTTTTAGCTTTTTCCCTGAGATAAGATGCTTCTTCCTGATAATTGTTTTCCATAAGTTTTGCCACAGCTTTAGCATATGCTGCTTCCAGTTTAGGATAAGCTCTGTTAACCACATCTTCGTCAATAACTAAATTTGCAAAAGGTGGAATTGTTATCTGAGCCACTTCTTTTTTGGAACGCTGAGCAGTTAAATCAATCTTACGAATTGAGTCAACTTCATCTCCAAAAAGCTCAATCCTAAAAGGCTGCTCATCTAAAAGTGTAAATACATCAATAATCCCACCGCGTATACTATATTGTCCTGGAGCTTCAACCATTTCTTCTCTTTTATATCCCAGAGCAAAAAGCTGCTGCCTTAATTGATCAACATTAACCTCACTTCCAGTTTTGATATTTATACTTTTATTTTGATAAATATCTCGGGGAGGTAATTTTTTGAAAACAGCAGCTGGAGTTGTTAAGATAATTTTCTTTTTCTGATCAATTGAAAAAATAAGCTCTGTCAGAACCTTAGTCCGCTCACTCATTGTTGTGAGATCAGGCATTAACTGTTCATGGGGAAGTATTTCTTCTTCCGGAAAAACTAAAAACTCATCTTTTCCGATCAGCCGAATTAAATCTTCCTGCATCTGCTGGAGATAATAATTATCCGGCAGAAAGAAAACTATATCCTTTTCTGCCTTTTTTAAAAAATTAACTGCAAAATAAGAAATTCTACTTCCACTCAAACCGCTAATTGACTGGGTAGAAGCATTTATATTTTTCGCAATTTTTTTAAATTTTTGATTTTCTAATAATAAATCTTTAAAATTCATCTAAATACTGCTCCTTAAACAAAAATCATTTAACAAAGAAATTTATTCTTTATTTTATATTTTTATACATTTATCTCTGAAAAAATGGCAAAATAGCCCCTACATGAGATGTACGGGCCTCTTATCCATTATACTTATTCATTGCTTTCTTTAGATCTTCTTTTAACATCAATTCTACTGCCGAGGCAGCTTCTTCAACAACTCTTTTTGAGATGTCCTTTTCTTCTCCCTGAAAGGTTGTTAATACAAAATCCGGTACCGGCAAGTTTTCTGGCGGCCTACCAATCCCAATCTTTAATCTTTTAAATTCATTAGTCCCTAAATTATTGATAATGGATTTAATTCCATTATGGCCTCCACTACCTCCATTTTGCTTAAACCTCATCCTGCCAAGTTCGAGGTCTAAATCATCATGAATTACCAGCAAATCCTCAGGCTCTATTTGGAAATAGTCCATCAGTTTAAAAATAGGTTGACCACTTGTGTTCATATACTTCATGGGTTGAAAAAGTATAATTTTTTCTCCACCAAAGAAAAAATTACCCACAAGACCATCAAATTTATAGCTGCTGTTAACTTTAAATCTATCTGCTAATTCTGAAATAACCATAAAACCTATATTATGTCTGGTATAAGCATATTTTTCGCCTGGATTTCCAAGACCAGCAATTACTTTCAAGCTTTAAACCTCCATTAATAACAAACCAATAGATATAATTTCCTGGCTAATAAAATGAAGCGCAGCTGTTCAAGCCGCGCTCAATTTCTTTACTAAAATTATTCCCAGGGCTCTGGTTCGTCTGCCGCTTCTTCTCCTTCTTCGCCTTCTTCTTCCTCTTCGCCGATTACTTCTGGCTCTAAGAATTCTTCCTCTTCCTCTTCTTCTTCTTCCTCAATAAGTTCGGTAGGTGTAACAACAGTTACAATAACTTCGTCACTATCTGTTACCAGATCAATACCTTCAGGAAGTTCAAGATCAACTACAGATAAAGATTCACCAACCTCAAGTTCAGAAATATCAATTGTAATTTCTTCAGGAATTTCTGCAGGTAATGCATCAATTTCGATTTCACGTAAGAGCTGCTGTAATACTCCACCATCGCGGACTCCAGCTGCTTCTCCTTCTAAATGCATTGGTACAGAAACAGTAATTTTTTCGTCCATAGAAATAAATTGAAAATCTACATGAAGCAGATTCTGCTTGATTACATCTTTCTGGTAATCTTTAATAATTACAGTCGCTTCGTCTTCTTTTCCATCTTCTCCGACAAAAGTCAGATCAAAGATAGCATTTGAATGGAGAAGTTTTTCGATAGCCTGTGGATCCATTTTAATAGACCTTGGCTCATTTCCTCTTCCATAAACAATACCAGGAATAAGTCCGTTTCTTCGTATTTGACGGGCTACTCCTTTTCCAGTTTCCGACCTCAGTTCAGCTTCAATAGAATGTTTCTCCATGACTATCCTCTCCTTGCATAAATTAAATTTTAAGCCAGATTAAACTATAATCCTGGCAAATCTACGATAATAAGACATAACAAATTTTATTATAACATCAAAGCTCATTTTGAGCAAGTGTTTTAGAAAAATTATTTATCAATTTATTTTTAAAATAAGACACTTACAGATAAATCCTTAAAAATACGATCAATAGCCTCTCCTACCAGGGGTGCAACAGAAAGGACTTCTAAATTATCAAGATTATGATCTTTCTGAGCAATTGTGTTGGTCACAATGATTTTTGTAATTGGCGCCTCCTTTAAACGCTCAACTGCAGGCCCAGAAAACAAAGCATGAGTTCCACAGGCATAAACATCTTTAGCTCCCTTTTCTTTGAGAACCTCAGCTGCTGCCGAAATAGTGCCTGCAGTATCAATTATATCATCAAGCAAGATAACATTTTTACCATCTACTTCTCCAATTACATTCATAACCTCTGCCACATTGGGTTTAGGTCTTCTTTTATCAATAATTGCCATTGGAATATTTAAACTTTCAGCAAAAGAACGAACTCTTTTTACAGAACCCACATCTGGAGCAACAACAATTAAATCCGAACGGTCAAAATCCTTAAAATAATCTACCATAATCGGCGCCGCATATAGATGATCAACCGGGATATCAAAAAAACCCTGAATCTGAGGAGCGTGAAAATCAATTGATAGAACTCTACGGGCTCCTGCCTCAGTTAATAAATTAGCAACTAATTTTGACGTTATTGGATCCCGGGGTCTTGCTTTTCTATCCTGTCTTGCATAACCATAATATGGAATCACAGCTGTTATTCGTCTCGCAGATGCTCTTCTTAGGGCATCAATAATTACCAGCAGTTCCATTAGATTTTCATTCACAGGAGGTGAGGTTGGCTGAACTACAAAAACATCGGCCCCTCGAACAGTTTCATAGGTGCGAACACCAATCTCCCCATCTTTAAATCTTGTTACATCAGCATTAACCAATTCTGTTCCCAGATAATCACAAAGGTCCTGGGCTAAGCCAGGATGTGAATTCCCTGCAAATATTTTCAACTGTTCACTATAACTGGACATTTTTTGACCTCCTGGTTTATTTCTCTTCATTATTTAATCTTCCTGCTTTTTAGATTTATAAATTCGAGCAGGGACTCCCATTACAGTATCACCAGAATTAATATCTTTAGTCACTACTGAACCAGCAGCTGTTTTTGCCTGGTCACCAATTGTTAATGGTGCAATTAAAATAGAATCACTGCCAACAAAAACATCTTTTCCCACTTTTGTTTGAAACTTATTTTCCCCATCATAATTAGCAAATATTGTACCAGCACCTATATTTGTTCTCTCCCCAATTTCTGCATCTCCTGCATAACATAAATGAGGTACCTTGGCTCCACTTTTAACTGTAGTCTTTTTCAGTTCTACAAAGTCACCAATTTTACAGTTATCCTCTACTATTGAACCTGGTCTTAAATAGGCAAAAGGACCAACATTAGTTCCTGATCCAACTTTGCTTTCCTTTATAATAGTATTAGAAAGAATCTCCACATTCTCTCCTATAACTGCATCTTTTAATTTGCAGTTCTGATTAATAACAGTATTTTTAGCTACTTTAGTTTTACCTTCCAGATAATTGAAAGGATAAATTGTTACATCCTGTTCAATTTTCACTTCAGCATCTATAAAAGTAGTCTCTGGGTCAATAATTGTAACACCATTAGTCAGGTGTTGATCAATAATTCTACTTCTTAATATTTGTTCAACTTCCGCCTGCTGTTTTCTACTATTGATCCCAATTATCTCCTCAGAATCCTGAACAGTATATGTATTAATCTTCTTATTTTTCTTTACAGCAAATTCTATAATATCAGTTAAATAATACTCCTGTTGAGCATTATCATTATCCATATTTGCTATAAAATCCTGCAGCAGTTCACTTTCTATACAGTTTACCCCACTATTAACTTCTTTTATCTTTTTTGTTTCCGGAGCAGCATCTTTCTCTTCTACAATAGCAGTTAAATTTCCTTCCTGATCTTTAACTACTCTACCATAACCTTCCGGATCATCAAAAAATGCTGTCATTATTGTTAAATCAGAATTATTCTGCTGATGATTTTTAATAAATTCAGCAATAGTTTTTTTTCTTAATAAAGGTGTATCTCCATAAAGAACTAAAACTGCACCCTCATGTTCTGCAATATAACTCTCTGCCTGTTTTACAGCATGGCCTGTACCCAGCTGTTCAGATTGAACTACATAATTTAAATCCCACTTATCTAAATCTTCCAGTTCTGCCTGAACTTTTTCTTTCTGATGACCTACTACATTAACGATCTTGCTATTGAGACCATCTAAAGTGTTTAAAACATATTTAATTATTGGCTTACCAGCAACCGGATGTAAGACCTTAATTTTATCTGATTTCATTCTGGTACCTTTGCCGGCAGCCAGAATAATACTTAAAAGATCTGTCATCTACAATATCCTCCTTTTAATAAGGAATATATTTTCCTATCTCAATAAAAATTATAACCAGACACTATTAGTCCATCATAGTGCTTTAATCGCTTGAAGTATAACAGAGAAAAATGATTTTGTCAAGAGAACAAAATTCAGCAGAAAAATAACACTACTCTGTACAGAGTAGTGTTATTTGAACGAAATATCAAACTAAAGTTAGAGATTAAAATTAAGCACTTGCCAATAACTCATCAAACTTTTCCAGCACTTCGTTTTCCATTAGATCCCTCAATTTAGCGGAAATTGGGAAACAGACATCCTGATAGTCTCCGTTCCTCTTCCGTCTTGCAGGCATTGAAAGAAAAATTCCGTTCTTACCTTCAATAATCCGCATATCCCGAACAACAAAAGAGTCATCAAAGGTTACTGTTGCATAAGCCTTAACCATACTTCCATTAATCTCGACCGGAAAAACTCTGACATCTGTAATTTTCATAAATACACCACCTTTGGAATTATTTGTTAATAACATTATAATCCCATTAAATGTAAATGTCAAGGCTTATTTACTCATTTTTTCAATAAATTTCCATAATTCGTCTTTATCAGGAACTTTAAACTCCTTTTTTTTCCCTTCTGCTTCTATATAACTGCCCTTTTCAATCAATCTCCCTACTCTCATTAGCTCAATCTCATTTTCAGCAAAAACTGACTTTAGATCAACATCTGGAGGAGCAGCCATTAACATTGCCCCCGAAGAAATTAGAGCAGCCGGATCTAAATCCAATTTACTACAGAGCTCTTTTACCTCAGGTTTTAGCTTAAAATTATCCTTTTCAATTATAAATCCCAGTTCTGAGGCAGCAGCCATTTCTGCTATGGCACCATAAACCCCACCTTCAGTTACATCATGCATAGCCTTAACCCCATTTTTGCGGGCGATTCTGCTTTCAGGGATTACACTTAAAAGCTTTAAATATCCAGAAAATTTAGCTATAGCCTCACTGCTAACACCTTTTGTCATTAAATGCTCCTTATAATCACTGGCCAAAATATAGCTTCCTTCAATTCCCATTCCTTTAGAAATATAAAGAATATCTCCAGCTTCTGCAGCTGAACTGGAAGTTAATTCGTCTTTTTTAGCTTTTCCCAGAGCAGTAACGGTAATTATAGGTTTCTGGACCAGATCAGTTATTTCTGTATGTCCTCCCAGTACCTCAATCTCAATTGATTTTGCAGTACTTACAATTTCTTTCATTAAATCTTCGGCTTTTTTTTCATCCAGATTGGATGGTAATAATAAAACAATCTGAATCCCAAAAGGTTCAGCTCCAGCTGCTGCGATATCATTACAGGCAACATTAACAGCCAGATAACCAGCATTTTTTGCGGCACCTGTTATAGGATCAGAAGATACTACTAATAAAGAGTCGCCCAGATCAATTACTGCACTATCCTCACCCGGGCCAGCCGGTACCATTACATCAGAACGAAAATGTTCTATCTTATCCAGTATTGTTTTTTTTAGTTTATTCCCAGACATTTTACCAATTTCCAAAACTATCACTTCCCAAAATAATTATCCAGATGATGAGAAAGAGGAGTAGCTAAAACTCCTCCAATTAACATCTGAGAAAAATCAATCCCGATCTCAGGTAAAACAACTGCCCAACTCAACAAAAATCCTTTGGCCAGTGCATAACCTAAGATCATAAGATTACCACCAACAATTATCGCAAATATTTTTCTATCAAATTTCTGGTCCTGGTCCTGACTTGCAATCTTACCAACAACTATCCCCTCTAAACCCTTGATCACAAAAGTAAAAGGGGCCCAGATTGAATAACCAAGAATAATATCCATTAGAGCAGAACCAACCCCACCCGCAATTCCTCCAGCTTTAGCACCAAAGGTTAAAGCAATTGTATATATTGCTACTTCACCCAAATTGAAATAAGAACTGCTGGGACCTGGTATATGTAGATATGTCGCTACAGCTGTAAAAGCAATAAATAGGGCTAAAAAGGATAATGACCTGGTGTCAAGACTGCTCAATTTAATTTTCTTTAAATGTTCCTGAATATTTTCTCTACCTTCCATGTTTAATCTCCCCCAACTAAAATCTAGTAAGTTGTTAAATATTGGTCAATTTCCCAGCTGTGTACCTGTTTTCTATAGACAGACCATTCGATTTTCTTTGCTTCCACTAAGTGATTAAAAATATGTTCACCCAGAGCTTCTTGCATAAATTCGCTTTCCTGAAAATACTTAAGAGCTTCCTCCATTGACCCTGGTAAACTATTAATTCCTCTGGATTTTCTTTCTTTATAACTCATCTCATAAATATTATCAGTAGTCTGCTCTCCCGGATCAATTTTATTTTTGATCCCATCTAGTCCAGCTCTGAGCATTACAGCAGTTGCCAGATATGGATTTGCTGTTGGGTCAGGATTTCTCAGCTCTAATCTAGTACCATTACCTCTAGCAGAAGGTACTCTGACTAAAGCACTGCGATTTTGAGTTGACCAGGAGATATATACTGGTGCCTCATAACCAGGAACCAATCTTTTATAAGAGTTAATTGTAGGATTTAAAATAGCTGTAGTCTCTTTAGCATGTTTTAGTAATCCACCTATGTAATAATATGCGATTTCACTTAATCCATGTTCATCCTCTGGATCATAAAAAGCGTTTTTTCCATCTTTATATAATGACTGATGAACATGCATCCCAGAACCACTTTCTCCATAAATTGGTTTGGGCATAAAAGTAGCATGTAAATTATGCTGCATCGCAATAATTTTAGTTACAAATTTAAAAGTTGCTATATTATCGGCTGTTCTTAAAACAGGTGTGTATTTAAAATCAATCTCGTGCTGACCTGGAGCTACCTCATGGTGTGCAGCTTCAACTTCAAAACCCATTTTTTTAAGAGCCAGTACTGTATCCCGACGAGCGTCTCCCCCTAAGTCAACAGGAGAAAGATCAAAATAACCACCTTTATCATGAGTTTTAGTTGTTGGATTGCCATCTTCATCTTTTTCAAACAGAAAAAATTCCGGTTCAGGACCGGCAAACATCTCATAACCCATTTTTTCTGCTTCGGCCATTGAACTTTTCAGTGTACCGCGGGGACAGCCAACAAAAGGCTCTCCATCGGGCAAATAAATATCACACATCATTCTGGCTGTACAGCCACCACTGGTTTCCCAGGGGAAAATTGCAAAGGTATCATAATCAGGTTTTAAATACATATCGGATTCGTGGATACGGGTATAACCTTCAATCGATGAACCATCAAACATTATCTTTCCATCAAGCGCATCTGGCAGCTGTTCAATTGTAATTGCCACATTCTTAATAATACCCAGAATATCAACAAACTGCAGTCGAATAAATTCCACATTCTTTTCCTCAGCAATCTTTAAAATCTTCTCTCTACTAAATTTTTCCACTTATTCTTCCTCCTCCTGGGAGTGCTTTTTATTATTTCGGGAAAGTTTTTTTATCAATTCTGAACGATTGGATACCGGATAAAGCGAATCTAAATCAACATCTGAATAATAATCAAAATGGTCATCAAAGCCAGATTCGACTTCAAAATTCTGATCAACTTCCGGTGTTCTCAGCTTTGAGCGCACAGTTTCTATACTATTACCGTCTGCCAGAAGGTCTTTGATTTTAGCCAGTCTCTTAATATCGTTTTCCGAAAAAAGACGCTGATTACCGCTGCTGCGGTCAGGAAAAATCAAGTCCTGCTGATCATAATATCGAATCTGCCTGGAACTTAATCCTGTTTTTCCCTTTGCTTCCTTCATTGTGATATTTTTTTCCCTTTTCATAGCTGTCACTACTCCCATAGTCCTAATAATTATTGCAGAAAGTATAACATGGATTCAAAACCATGTCAATCCCATGTTAGCTTTTATTTTCTCTAATCTTTTCTATTTTTAATAGCTATCAATTGTTTTAACAACTGTAACAAAATCATTTTTTCGGGGCCAGCCAGCAGCAATTTTTTCTGCCTTTTCTCTACTGTTATAAATTGAAAATACTGTCGGTCCACTGCCGGAGATCATTGTAAACTCAGCCTCGGTATTTTCAAATATATCTTTAATCTCCCTAATCTCAGGACATGTCTCTTCTGAAGCTTTTTTTAAATCATTTTTATAATCCAGACTCCAGTCTATTTTTTCATCATTCCTTAAATTATCCAGTACTAAATCAAAATTGAATTTTTGATAACCCTGTACCTCATCATATAATTTGTAAACTGCTGGAGTAGAAATTTTGAAAGCCGGGGTTACTAAAACCAGATACTTTTCCCCTATAAAAGGAAGAGGCTCTAGAATTTCGCCTTTACCGGAGGCATAAACTGTTCCTCCTTTGAGACAGTAGGGAACATCGGAACCGATAGCTTCTAAATCACTGTGCAGCTTCTTAAAATCTGCTTTAAGTTCAAAAAGCTGATAAAGACCCCTCATCACTGCTGCAGCATCTGTGCTTCCACCTGCCATTCCAGCAGCAATAGGAATATTTTTTTCAATATAAATTTCAACCCCCTGCTTAAGTTCAGGATTCTGTTCAAAGAAAATTTCCGCTGCCTGATAGGCCAGATTCTCTTTACCAGTAGGCAGTTCAGTATGTGATGTTTTGAGAATTATGCCTCCACTTTTTTTCTTTAACTTAATTCTATCTGCCAGACTAATACTCTGCATAATCATCTGCAGTTCATGAAAACCATCTTCTCTCAGCCCTTTAACATGTAGAGCAAGATTTATTTTTGCTGGTGCTTTTATATATAATTCTCGCATAATTATCCCCCAAATTAAATTTTATCAAGATATTTATCTAATGCTGTTTAAAATATTTCAAGGTTAATGATCCTTGTTTTTAAATATTTACTCTTAAATTATCTAAAAGGAAAACTATTAAAATTAAAGATTCTCATCCTGAACTGAGGCATAAAATAAAATGGCTGCTGATTTACCAGCATATAAATAAGATAAAAAGACAGTCCAATAACTGCTAAAGGTACTATAAACCAGAATCGGCTTTTTTGTAGTAAAATATGGAATCCCAAAATGATCAACAATAGGGGCCAGCAGCTGCGGAGAAAAAATATCAGCTTAAAATTATATTCACCCAGTGAGTCACCCAAAAATATTATTCCTGCAAAAATTAAAATTATTGCAATTAAACTGCGGTCCCTATTATCTGTCATTATTATCACCTTTAAGCATCAATACTCCAGCAGCAATTAAAATTAAAGGCCAGTATTTTTCCCAGTATAAAGCTGGAATCCAGATATCAATTAAAAAAATTGATCCAACTAAAATCATTATCACAGCAAATAATTTTCGGCGGTTATTAGTACTGCTGTCTGAACTCTGATCCTGATACTGCTGATAATATTCTTTTTCACTTTTTTTTCTGGACTTTGACTCATCATCTTTTTTTTCGGTTCTCTCATTTTCAGAGTTATGCCTCTGCTGGTGATCTGCCTTTTCCTGCTGTCTCTGCTCTTCAAGATAGTAATCATCTGACATTCTATACTCATTTTTAACAGGCTCCTCTGACATTACCAGCCAGGCGATAATATAGGCAATCAAACCTATACCCTGGAATAAAAAAATAAACAAAACGCCCAGCCTAATTAGAGAAGAATCAACATTAAAATAATCTGCCAGTCCACCACAAACTCCAGCAATCATTCTATCATCTCTAGAACGATATAATTTTTTGGACATAAATAATCTTCCTTTCTTTATTTAAAATTAAATTTATATTCACTTTTTAACTTTAATATTGAAGTTTCATTTCTGTTTATAGTATCGCAGATTTCTACTCTCTTGTCAAAGAAAAAAGTCGGGGTCAGTACCCGACTATAAGTAAGTTCTATGAAATTAAATCAACTCTAAACTTAATTACCTTTTTACAACTAATCAGTTTAATCAGCCAGTTCTGTAGAAAACTGTTCATTATATAACTGGGCGTATTCTCCACCATTTTAAATCAATTCTTTATGCTTACCCGTTCAGCTATGCCATTTTCAGTCAGAACAATAATCTGACCAGCCTCCGAATAGGATTCATAAACATATCTACATATAAGAACAAAATATCCTTCGGACAATCTGTAATATAGTAAGGTTAAATTTTGTTGATAGCGGAAATTATGAAACTATAAATATTATCCACAACAAACCATCAGGTATAATTTCCTAGCTAATAAAAAAGCTACCATCTGGCCTGCAGTTAGAGAGCTGTTATAAATAAAATAATCACCCGCTGCGAGAGTACTCAGCCGAATTAAGTTAATTAATAAAAAGGTTCATCCCCGAATGGAATTGAACCATGTTTTTCATTATTCCCCTATTTATTAATTAGAAATTTTATCACAGCCTCAGAATTATTGCAGCGGAAATTTATTTAAGCAAAAAAAGATACACCCCATAAAAGAATGCATCTTTAAACCTACTTATTAAAAGCAATTCAAAAAATATTATAGTAGCTTGATAGTAGTTTGCTTGAATTATTCCAGCTCAGTCCATTCGCCTGTTTTCATATAAACAGTACGCTCACAGATATTTGTAGAGTGGTCCCCAATTCTTTCTAAGAAACGACTGATGAACATCAGTGAAACACCCTGTTCAATAGTAGTACTATCTTTTTCCATAACATTTAAAAGTTCAGAGCTAATCTGTTTATCCAGGCGGTTGACTTCTTTATCTCTGAGAGCAATCTCCTTTGCCTTCTCAACATCCATATCCACAAAGGCCTCTAAACTTTCCCTGAGCTGCTGGACAACTATGTCTCTCATCCCCGGCAGTTCCTGCATTTCTTTAACTAAAGGCTGATCTCCAATATCCTTAACTCTATGGGCAATATTGGAGGCATTATCTCCAATTCTCTCTAAATCAGTTACCAGCTTAGAAATCACAATAATTTTTCGAAGATCAATCGCTACCGGCTGCTGAAGAGCTATTAAACGGGTACATTTTTCTTCTATATTAAGTTCATAATCATCTATTATATCATCATCCTCGATTACCTGATCAGCCAGTTCTAAATCTTTATTCATTAAAGCCTCAATACTCTGGCTAATACTCTCTCTAACCACACTTCCCATTTTTAACATTTCATTCTCTAATTTTTTTAATTCCGTATGAAAACTCTTACGAGAATCAATCATTTTAATTATTCCTCCTCAAAAATATCTCTTTAAAATCTATTAAAAAGATGGTGTCACAATAAATTTTTTGGGGTTAACTTTTAACCAAAACGTCCTGTTATATAGTCCTCTGTTTTCTGATTGGCTGGGTTTTCAAATATTTTATCAGTTTTATCGAATTCAATCAAATCTCCCATCAGGAAAAACCCTGTTTCATCAGAAACCCGGGCGGCCTGCTGCATGTTGTGAGTTACAATTACAATACTGTAATTTTCTTTTAAATCTGTTATTAAATCTTCAATTTTAGCTGTAGCAACTGGATCTAGAGCTGATGCTGGCTCATCCATTAAAAGAACTTCAGGTTTTACAGCTAAAGCTCTAGCAATACATAACCTCTGCTGCTGACCACCAGATAAACCTAGTGCAGATCTATCCAGACGATCCTTAACCTCATCAAATAAAGCAGCTCCCTTTAAACTTTCTATCACAATTTGTTCAATCTCTGCTTTATCTTTTACACCATGAACCTTAGGTCCATAAGCAACATTTTCAAAAACTGATTTCGGAAATGGGTTGGGCTGCTGGAAAACCATTCCTATCCGCTTTCTTAATCTAACTACATCAGTATTCCCAGAATAAATATCATCACCATCAAAGATTACCTGACCTTCCACCCGGCTGCCTTCAATTAAGTCATTCATTCTATTAATTGTTCTTAAAAAAGTTGATTTACCACAGCCTGATGGTCCAATTAAGGCTGTTACATTGTTTTCTTTGACCTTCATGTTTATATCATTCAGTGCCTGAAATTCATCATAATAAAAATCTAGATTTTTTATTTCAAGTACATTTTTATTTTTAGACATTAAATTTCCTCCTTAATTAATCCCGGCTAAATTTATAGCGAATAAATGTTGCCAGTCCATTTAAAGCAAATAAAATAAGCAGTAATACAACACTTCCACTGGCGGCAACAAGTTCGTACTCACTCTTAGGTAATGAAGTCCAGTTAAAAATTTGAATAGGCATTACCGTAAAGCTATCCATGATTCCCTGGGGAGTAAACATTACAAAAGTTAAGGCTCCCATCATAATCAAAGGTGCTGTTTCTCCAATTGCTCTTGAGATCGCAAGAATAAAACCTGTCATAATCGAAGGAAGAGCAGAAGGAAGCACAACTTTATAAACAGTCTGCCAGTGATTGGCTCCCAGGCCATAAGACGCATTTCTTAATGAATTTGGAACACTTCTTAATGCTTCCTGAGCTGAAACAATAACAACCGGTAAAACTAATAAACTCAAGGTTAATGAACCGGCCAGAACACTTCTACCCAGCCCTAAAGTTCTTACAAAAACTCCCAATCCAAGCATCCCGTATATTATTGATGGAATACCAGCAAGATTTGCTATATTTAACTTTATTAGATCTGTTAATTTATTTTTGGGGGCATACTCTTCTAAATAAATCGCGGTTGCGGTCCCAGTTATAAAAGTAATTGGAATCATCAAACCTATTACATATAAAGTACCAAACAAACCAGCCTTAATACCTGCTTTTTCGGGGAAACGGGAATCAAAACGAGTAAAAAAGTCCCAATCCATCATTATAAAACCTTTAGAGAAAATATCGAATATTAAAGCAGCAAGAACCACTAAAGCCAGACCAATGAAAATTAAAAATATAACTTTAAAGATCTTATCAGTACGTTTTCTTCTTTTGTGTAAATCAGACATTAGTGATATACCTCCCTATACTTCATTAAGATCCACTGACTTATTATATTTAAAGTGAGAGTTAATAAAAACAGCAGCAGACCAACTGCAAAAATCGAATAATATTCCAGTGACCCAACTGGTGTATCTCCTAAACTAACCTGAACAATATACCCGGTCATAGTTTGAACAGGTTTTAAAAAGTTATCAGTTAATTGAGGCCTCATTCCCGCTGCAATTGCAACTATCATTGTTTCTCCAATAGCTCTGGAAATAGCAAGAATGAATGAAGAAACAATACCAGAAAGTGCCGAAGGCACCATAACTTTCGAAGCAACCTCAAATCGAGTTGAACCCATAGCATAAGCTCCCTGACGAATACTTTCTGGAACTGAATTAAGTGCATCTTCACTTAAAGAAATTACCATTGGTAAGATCATAATTCCCACAGCTATACTGGCACTTAATGCATTAAAGGTCTGAATTTGAGGAAAAATTGGTTTTAATATGTTTGGGGTGATAAAAGTTAAAGCAAAATATCCGTAAACTACTGTTGGAATCCCTGCCAGAATCTCCATAATTGGCTTAATTATTTTTCTGAAACGGGTGGAAGAATACTCAGTTAAATATACTGCACTTCCCAGCCCTACTGGAATAGCTATCAGAGCAGAACCCAGGGTGATCATCATTGTACCGGCAACTAAGGGGAGTACCCCATAACTTTTATTAGGTTCAATTAATGGATTCCATTTTATACCAGTTAAAAATTCTATAATAGATACTTCCGCAAAAAAATGGATCGAATCAGAAACAAGAATAACAATAATCCCGACCGTAGTAAATACTGAGATTAATGTTGCCAGCAGCAAAATATAATTAATCCAGTTGTTCCTACTGCTTTTAGAATTCATATGTCTTATTTTTTTATCAAATAAGATAGAATACCAGTTTGATTCTTTATCATTTTTCATCTTCATTTAACCACCTTTCTTAAAACTGCCAAAGAAGGGGCTAAAAAAGCCCCTTCTGGCATTTTATTATTTAATTTAATGCTTCTTAATGCTTCTTTAGTTAGTAATCTCAGCCAGCTTATTTAATGCTTTTTCATAACTTTCTAACGGCACATAACCAGTCTGAGGAACAATCTCCTGAGCATTATTGAAGTAAAACTTTAAGAAAGCCTTAACCTCTTCTCTTTTCGCTGCTTCATTCTTTACATAAATAAATAGTGGGCGAGATAAAGGAGTATATTTTCCATTACTGATTGTTTTAACAGAAGGGTCGACTCCATTAATAGCCAGCGCTTTAAGCTTGTCCTGGTTTTCTTCATAATATGCATAACCGAAATATCCCATTGCATATTTATTTCCAGCTACACCTCTAACTAAAACATTATCATCTTCACTTGCTGTATAGTCAGAGCGGCTTGCTCCTTCTTCTCCAACTATTGCTTCAGTAAAATAATCAAAGGTACCGGAATCCGCTCCTGGTCCATAAAGATCAATTTCTTCATCCGGCCATTCAGATCTCACATCACTCCACATTTGAACACTGCTGTTCGGTTCCCAAATTTGTTGGAGTTCTTCAACTGTAATATTATTTATCCAGTCATTTTCTGGATTGACTACAACAGTAATTCCATCACTACCTACAACAAATTTTGTATATTCAATCCCATTTGCCTTAGCTTTTGCAGCTTCACTCTCTTTAATTTCTCTAGAAGCATCATTAATAGCTGTTTCACCAGCAGTGAATTTTTCAAAACCGCCACCTGTACCAGAGACTCCAACTGTTACTCTGACTCTTGGATACTCATAGGAAAACTCTTCTGCCATTGCCTGAGTAATTGGATAAACCGTACTGGAACCATCAATCTTAACTGTCCCTTTAAGTTCCTGTGCAGCAACACTTGCTGGAAGAACTGCCAGAACTAATAGTGCAAGAACAAAAAATAATGCTGTAACTTTTTTCATTAATTTTTCCCCCTTAAGGAATTTTTAGTTTTTCTTTTTAATTTGACTCTGATTAAATGATAACAGTTAAATGTTACAGCAGTATGTCACTTATGTTAACAAAATGTTAACAAAAACTCCCCCGAAGAAAGGCGATTAAATTAATTTATTAATGTACCTTAAGCTATTAATTCTTTTATCTCTTCTACAGTTGCTACTCTACCTTTAATCTTAACTTCTCCATCAATACCAATTGCCGGGGTACTCATAATTCCAGCCATAGCAATTTCTTTCATATCTTCTACCTTCACTATTTCTGCTTCAATACCTGTTTCTGCCAGAGCTTTTTTAGCATTATCCGCTAAACTAACACAGTTTTTACATCCTGGCCCATAAATAGTAATTTCCATAATTAACACTCCTTAAATTTTAGTTTGTGATTTTATTCTTCTGTACCAGGTACAAAAAAGCCTTTTTGTACCTGGTACCAATATATATATTTAAACAAAAGTCATAACAAAATTAAACATATAACCAACACCAATAATTGAAACTCCAACAACTGTTACAAAAACTGTAATCAATTTGGGCTTAATAACTTTGCGTAAAATAATCACTGCAGGTAATGATAAAGCTGTTGTGGCCATCATAAAACTTAAGGCAGTTCCTAAAGCAACTCCCTTTCCCATTAAGGCCTCAACAATTGGAATTGTTCCCACAGCATTAGAATAAAGTGGGATTCCAACAATAACTGCTGCAATTACAGATAAAGGATTATTGGCTCCTGCATACTGAGCCAGTAATTCAGCCGGTGCGTAACCATGGATTACAGCTCCAACTCCAATACCAATTATCACATATTTCCAGACCCGGCTTACAATTTCTTTAACTTCTGCTTTAGCAAAATTAATTTTATCAGCCCAGTCAAGTTCTTCAACTTCACTTTCTCCAGCACTAATCTGATATACATATTCTTCTACATGTTCTTCCAAGCCCAGTGCTTCAATTATAATTCCCCCAACAATCCCAACTATTATTCCACTGGCAAGATAGAGAGTACCAATTTCCCAGCCAAAAATTGTGTAAAGCATTACCAAAGCCACCTCATTAACAATCGGTGAAGTAATTAAAAAAGAGAAAGTAATTCCCAGTGGAATTCCCGACTCCACAAAACCAATAAAAATTGGAACTGAAGAACAGGAACAAAATGGTGTCACGACCCCCAACAGTGAAGCCATAATATGCCCTGTTATTTTCCGGTAATTACTTAACAATTTCTTTGTTTTCTCTGGTGGAAAATAGCTCCTTATAATTGAAATGAAAAAGATCATTATTGATAACAGAAAGATAATCTTGGTAGTATCATAAAAGAAAAAATGAACGGATTCTCCCAGCCTGGTCCCTGCGTCCAGCCCAAACAAATTATAAGTTACTAAATCTGCAAATTTTGCAAACACTAACAACATCCCCCTTCTTTAATACCTGATTTTATTTCTGCTTCAGTATCTAAGTTATCTATTTTATCTTTCAGTTGTGGTAGTTTTAATTCAGTTAAGGAATCTGCTTTTAAAGAAATTAATTTAGCCAGATAATTATCATATACACTTCTATTGATAGAATAATAGATCCATTTTCCGCTTTTTTCTTCTGTCAAAAGCTCCAGCTCTTTAAAATAGTTGAGATGCTGGGAAACACTCGACTGTGACTTATCCAGTAATTCCTGCAGCTGACAGACACAGTATTGGCCGTCTAAAAGCAGTTTTAATATTTTTAGTCGATTTTCATCTGCTATACATTTCAAAAAAATAAGTAGTTCTTCCATAAACTCTCCCTCGTTTCATATTAACTTTGACTAATATGATTATATAGTAATATATTTCTCATGTCAAATAAATCAATTATTTTACTTTTCCAAAACAATTATAACTACTATGAAGATTGCTATTACAGCACTTTGCAAAAAAATGGCTGTAATTTTTTAAAAAATAAATAAAAAAAGATACCTGCTCATATTAGTCCAGGCAGGTATCTTTATAATAATTATTTAATTTTAAACTTTTAGTTAAACTAGTTAGAAGTTTGAGGAAAATAGTGGCGAGTTTTATTAGCTATTTTAACTAGTGCCAGCATTACGGGTACCTCAACCAGTACTCCAACTACTGTAGCCAGTGCTGCTCCAGAACCAATTCCAAAAATTGAAATTGCAGCAGCAACTGCCAGTTCAAAAAAGTTGCTGGCTCCAATCATCCCTGCTGGAGCTGCTACTGAGTGTTCTATCTTCCATAACTTACCCCAGCCATAAGCAATAGTGAAAATAAAAAAGGTCTGGATGGTTAAAGGAATTGCAATCAATAATATGTGTAGAGGATTATTGATAATTACATCTCCCTGGAAAGAAAATAAGATTATTAAAGTCAATAATAAACCAATTACCGTAAAATTACTTAGTTTAGATAAAAATACATTCTCAAACCATTCCAGCCCCTTATTTTTAATTAAGTATTTTCTGGAAACATAACCGACCAGAAGAGGTACTACAATATATAAAATAACAGATAATAAAATTGTATTCCAGGGTACTATCATATCACTTAAGCCCAGCAAGAACATTACCAGAGGTGCATAAGCAAAAACTAACACCAGATCATTAACTGCAACCTGAATTAAGGTATAAGCAGGATCACCATCAGTTAAATAACTCCAGACAAAAACCATTGCTGTACAGGGAGCTGAACCCAACAAAATCATCCCAGCTACATACTGGACACCTAAATCTGCTGGAATAAAATTTTGAAAAAAGATACGAATAAATAACCAGCCAAAGAAATACATGCTAAAAGGCTTTATTAACCAGTTAGATACCAGAGTGACTGTCAAGCCTTTGGGATTTTTCCCGGCCTCCAGAATACTGCTGAAATCAATCTGAACCATCATTGGATAAATCATAAACCAGATTAATATTGCCACAGGAATTGAAACCTGAGCATATTCCCAGCGGCTTAAGGTGTCAGGAAACGCTGGCCATAAACGACCAATAGCAACACCTGTAACTATACAGATTGCAACCCAAATTGTTAAATATTTTTCAAAAATACCTAACCCCTTATCTTCTGAGTCCTGAATATTTTTTTCTTTTTTAGTCATTATAAAATCCTCCTGCTTATTTTATATGTGTATATTCGATTTCACTCATATTATAAGCTTAAAAAAATTTATTGTCAAGCTTCTTCTTTAAAATTTAAATTCATCCTTTTTAATAATCACCTAATTTATAAACTTAGTTTGTGCCCTAATTCACCTGTACCAGGTACAAAAAATACTTTTTGTACCTGGTACCTATATATATGGTACCTATATATACTTTTATCCAGTTATTCAGCAGCCTTTAAATAAAAGTAAAATTCACTACCTTCCCCTTCTCTACTTTTAACCTGAATTTCACTGCCGTGCTGTTTAATAATATTACGAACAATTGACAGACCAATGCCAGTTCCACCAAGAACTCGACTGCGCGCTTTATCTACTCTGTAAAATCTTTCAAAAATTCTTTCCTGATCAGACTGTGGAATTCCTATACCATTATCTTTAACAGAAAAATAAACTTTATCTCTTTCTTTTTCTACTTTAATATTAATTTTTCCTCCAGCAGGAGTATATTTAACTGCATTATCGATTAGATTTATTAATACCTGTTTGATCTGTTCCCGGACCATATAAACAGGTGGTAAATTATCAGGTATTTGAACTGTAAAATCAATTTTTTTGTCTTCAGCATTTTTCTCCAGCAAGTTCACTACGTTGGTTAATACTTCCTCAGAATTTTCTGCCTTTAAATCAAAACTCTGTGATTCAATCTTTGATAAATTAAAGAGATCTTTAATTAAAATTGAAAGCCGATCAGTCTCTTCTTTAATTATCTTTAAAAATCTATCTCTGGTCTCTTGATCCTCAATATCACTTTCTAAGAGTGTATCAAGATAACCAACCATAGAAGTAAGAGGTGTTCTTAATTCATGCGAAACATTAGCCACAAAATCGTTACGGACTGTCTCCAATTTTCTCAGCTCTGTAATATCAGTTAAAACAATTACCCCACCATTTACATTGTCCTGATCATCCAGCAGAGGTATAAATGTAGCCTGAATAATTTTCTGTTCCGGATTTTTATATTTAATCTCTCTGCTGATGCTTTCTTTTTTATCAAAAGCTCTCTGTAAATACATATCTATTCTATGGTTGAAAAGAGAACTAATAATTTCCTTACCTTTTATTTTTTCGGCTTCTATATTAAAAATTCTACGAGCTGCAGGGTTAATCAGAGAAATTTTCCCTTCTTTATCAACCGCTATTACCCCATCTACCATACTTTCCAGAATTGCTTCAATTCTATTTTTCTCCTGAGAAATCTCTGTAATCTTTTCTTCCAGCTCTTCGGCCATGTAGTTAAACATCCGGGCCAGCTTTTCAATTTCACTATTATATTTTCTAACAGGTATGCGCTGTGTTAAATCCCCCTCAGAAATTTTTTCTGCAGTTTTTGTCACAGTTTTCAGGGGTTTAACTATACTGTTGGTTAGCCGCCACCCTAAAAGTATTGTGATTGCTGCTAGAATAACAAAGAAAAATAAATAGCTCTTAATATCTTCAATTAAAACACTTCTAATAAACCTAAGTGGTCGAGCAGTTCTTAAAATTCCAATTAGTTCTCCCTGATCTCTTACTGTAACAGCATAGTAAAGCATTTCTTCGCCTATTGTATTACTATAGCGAATTGCAGTACCTGAACTGCCGCTGCGAATTGCCTCAACAACTTCTGGTCGATTACGGTGGTTGTCCATTTCACTGATATCATAATGTGAATCTGCCAGCACCTGCCCATCAGCAGCGATAATAGTTATTCTAGTTTCTGAATCATCTGACCATTCAGCTGACTTAGACTGAAGACTCTGACTTGAATTTAGTATTTCTTCTGTTTTCAAATTATTAAGCATTAACTGAGAATAATGTTCTAAACTAATTTTTTCCTGTTCTAAATAAAATTCACGGTGGTTTGAACTAAAATAATAAAAACTTAAACCAATAATCAAGAGCTGAATAAAAATAAAAATTATAATTAAACGATTTTTTATGCCCAACTTATTCCATTTTAACAAATTTATACCCCACCCCTCTGACTGTGGCTATATAATCAGCTTCAATCTTTTTTCTAAGCCTTCTTATATGAACATCAACTGTTCGCGTATCTCCTGCATATTCATAGCCCCAGATTTTTTCCAAAAGTAAATCACGGCTTAAAACTCTACCCTGATTAATTACCAGGTAACGGAGCAGTTCAAATTCTTTTGGGGTTAAAATTATTTTTTCTTCTCCATAAATCACTTCATGCCGGGAAATATCCAATTTCAGTTTGCCTGCTTCAATTATCTCATCTTTTAATTGTTCACTATCTGCCTTAAATTCTTTAAGACGTCTAAAAATTGCTTTAATCCGGGCAACTAATTCCCTGGGACTAAATGGTTTGGTCATATAATCATCTGCTCCCATCTCCAGACCCAAAATTCTCTCTACTTCCTCACCCTTAGCAGTTAGCATAATTATTGGAATCTGACGCAGCTTTTCACTACCCCTCATTCGTCGGCAGACCTCCATCCCATCAATTTCTGGCAGCATCAAATCTAAAACTACCAGATCAGTTTCTTCGGAAAGTTTCTCCATAGCTTCTCGGCCATCAGAAGCAGTCTCAACCTCATAATCTGCATTTTCCAGATTAAATTTAATTAATTCTCTAATATTCTTTTCGTCTTCAACCACAAGTATTTTCGCCATTATAAATCCTCCCGGATTTCTTATTTTGAATTGTTGAATAAAACTTCTGTTATGTTCTTTTAAAATAATCGGAAAAAGCTGCCACAGCTCCTGCAGCGATATCTCAGAAAGTGATTTATCTAAATTAACACTTCAACTGCAGCAGGTTTGAATACAACTGATTATGAAAAAGTTTTTCCTTGTTTCACTGAGCCTTCTTCTCTAAACGCATTGTCGGCTCAGCACTAACACAGCGGTGCGTCGGACCGAAGCAAGTTAGAAAAAACTTAGTATAACTATCATTAGAACAATTAGTTAAATTAAGATACCGACTCAAAATCAAAGTATCTTCCAGAGAAAAGGTTTATCTGATTTTGTACTTCAGACGGAATAGCTTTGATTATAATTTATTTGGAAACAGACTGCCTATTGTCTGACCAAAGGGAGTTAAGGCAGTCTCAAATAAATTATATATAAAAAGCGTCAATGAAGTCTGTGACTAAATCAGATAACCCTTTTCTCCATTATAACAAAAAGCGCCTCCTATAAAAAGGAGGCTCTACCCAAATAAAGCTATTTATATGTTAAATCTTTGTAAATTTATACTACATTCACTTCCTGAACATCTATCCCTGTATCATCATCTTCATAAATTTCAATTATACTGTGAGCTATATCAGCCATTTGATCACTAATATGTTCCAGATCATCAAGAAGTTCTAAAAGTATAATACCGGAATTAGGATCATTAATGCTTTTATCAGAACTTTTAATTCTACTGATACTCTCTTTTCTAAACTGAATCTGCATCTGATCTAATTTTTCCTCTGCTTCCAAAATCTCTGCAGCAATTTCTAGATTATCAGTCTCAATTAATTCTAAAGTTTTATCTAAAATCTCACAAATAATAGAATATACTTCCTGAATTGTAGATTGAGCATCAAAAGAAAACTTAAGTTTATTCTCCAGCCGATTTTCAATTAATTCTGTAATATCATCTGCATCATCAGCAATACTTTCAATATCATCAACAACTGCAAAATACTTATCCAGGGTTCTTATATCAATATCATTTAATTGACCCTGCGGTATTTTTTGAATAAAATGAAGTAATTCTTCTTCCATTTCATTAACAATATCCTCATGATGCCTAATTCTTTTGATAACTTCACCATCTTTATTCAAAAATCCATCTACAGAATCACAGACCATATCTCTAGAAATTTTGCCCATTGCCAGTATCTCTTTTTTAACCTGGTCAATTGCAACATAAGGAGTACTCAACATTCTATCATCAATAAAGGTAGTCCCTCTTTTTAAAGTCAAATCTTCTCCAGGCAGCATCTTTTTAACTAAATAAACCATAAAACCTGTAAATGGAAGCCAGAGAAGTGTATTTAAAACATTAAAAAAGGTATGTGTATTGGCAAGCAATCTCTCTTCAGAAGGATTTATCTGTCCAAAAAAACCACTAATTCCTTGAATAAAATTCTCAATAATTCCAGCAAAATTAGGAACTATATATAAGAATCCAATCATAATACTGGCACCCAGAACATTGAATAAAAAGTGAGCTGCTGCAGCTCGTTTGGCAGTCAAATTTGCTCCGATAGCTGATAAAATTGCAGTAACAGTGGTACCAATGTTACTACCTAAAAGAATTGGGATGGCAGCTTCGTAATGAATCGCTCCTGCTGTAACAAGACCTAATAAAATACCAAATGAAGCAGAACTACTCTGAACAGCAACTGTAACAACAATACCTGTCAGCACTCCTAAAATAGGATACTGGGCAAAACTTTCCATCCAGTTAACAAAAACAACTGAATTTTCGAGAGGGGCCATAGTATCTCCCATAGTTTCCAGTCCCAGAAATAAAAGACCAAAACCAAGTAAAACCTGTCCTATGTATTGAAACTTTTTACTTTTAGAAAATAAATATGTAAAAGCACCAATTGCTATTGCATGGAATGCATAGTCACCGAGCTTAAACGCAATTAATTGGGCGGTTACTGTAGTTCCAATGTTGGCACCCATAATAACACCAATCGATTGAAACAGAGTCATCAACCCTGCATTAACAAAACCTACCACCATAACAGTAGTAGCACTACTACTCTGAATAATAGCAGTGATAACTGTTCCTACTCCAACACCCATAATTGGTTTTGAAGTCATAGCAGCTAAAAAATGTCGTAACCTTTTACCGGCAGTTTTCTGTAACCCTTCACTCATCTGTTTCATCCCATAAATAAAGAGGCCCAGACCACCGAGTAAACCTATAGCCATATCAATTCCCAAGTCGATCTCCCCTTTCGTATTTTGCAGTTATCCTATTATTCCATACTTCAATCACAAATAATATTTTAATCAAATAATTTCTTACAAATAAAAAATAACAGGGGAAAAAGCAGCCTCCCGGGGCTGCTCTATTAAATTTATTTGCTCTATCTAAAATCAAACTCCTATCTTAACCTCATCATCTTTAGACTTAACAACGACATTATCTGTTAATAGGTCCGAATAAGAATAAGATAGCCGCCTAATTTGATTGTGATCTTTAATTCTGACTATAAAAACATTTTCATATGTTTTTTCTAAAACGCCTTCTTTTTCCACTGCTTTTCGTCTACCCCGATTGGCCTTAACACTGACTCGATGGCCGACAAAAGATTTTACTTCCTCTTTTATTTTATCCAGAACATTTTCTTCCATCAGATTCACCTCATTTTAAAAACAATTCAAAAATAATTATATCATAAGATATCTGCTTTAGCAAAAATCTTGATGACAAAATTACTAAGCCGGAACAATAATTTTATCCAGCAAAATGGATTATTAACACCTGGAATTTAGCTTATCATTTTCAAAAGCAAATTTATAGGGAGCTTGATCAGCAAACTTGTTTACATTTTTAGCACCACGGTTTGTTGCCAGTAAGGTTCCAGGCCCGCCAACACAGCCGCCTTCACAGGCCATTCCTTCAATCAAATGACCATCAATCACCCCAGCTTTCGCCTTAGTTAGAGTTTTCCTGCATTCTGCAAGCCCATCTGCTTTAGTAATTGGAGGATCAATCTCATATTTTTCTTTCAAATTCTGTCTGATAGCTTCCGCTACACCACCAGCATTGGCATAAGCACGGCCATAATAGGAGGCATCACTAATTTCTTCTTCAGCCTCAACTTTAGTCAGCTCAATATCTGCTGCTACAAATATTGCCGCCAGTTCTTCAAAAGTAATTACAAAGTCCACCTCATCTTTAACCTTATCACTTAAAGCTTCCAGTTTTTTAGAAACACAGGGTCCAATAAATACAACTTTACTGTTTTGATTGTTTTCTTTTACAGATTGAGCTGCAAAAATCATAGGTGAGCTTGAATCTGAAATATTTTCTCTGGTCTCAGGTACATGCTTATCAGCAATATATGTCCAGGACGGACAGCAGGAAGTGCCAATATAAGGCTGCTGCTCCGGAACTGCTTCTGCAAAAAGTTCAGCCTCATGTAAGGAAGCAAAATCTGCTCCCAGACTAACCTCTCTAACTTCCTCCATTCCTATTTTCTTTAAGGCTGCTACAATTTTTTCTGCCGAAACCAGGGGCCCAAACTGACCAACAAAAGAAGGTGCAATAATTGCCCGCACATCTTCTCCCCTATTAATTGATTTTAAAAGTTGATAGATCATTGACTTATCTGCAATAGCTCCAAAAGGACAGGCAATAATACACTGTCCACAGCTGACACATTTATTTTGATTAATTCTAGCTCGATTATAATCATCACTTTCTATAGCTTCAACACCACAGGCAGCTGCACAGGGACGTTCATAATTAACAATCGCCTCATAGGGGCAGGCTTCCTTACATTTACCGCAGTTAATACACTTTTCCTGATCTATTACGGCTGCATGTTCTTCAATACTAACTGCATCTACCGGACAGACAATACTGCAGGGATGAGCCAGACATTTCCGGCAGTTATTGGTTACAAAATGTGCATTAGTCGGGCATTTTTCACAGGCAAAACGAATAACATTGACCAGCGGTTCTTTTAACTGATTATCATTATTAAGAAAATCTCTAATACCTTCTGAAAGCAGTTTATGTTCCTGATTTGTTTCATAATCCATACCCAGTCCCATCCGGACTCGAGCAGCAACTATTGCTCTTTCCTTAAAAATACTTGAGCGATATGTAGCTTCTTCAGTGTCAATAATCCGATAAGGAATTTTATCAAATTCTTCACACTCTGCATCTTTGAGAGCAAGACGGGCCAGCTCAGCAAAGACCATCCGTCGGATTTTTACTATATCAGTATAAATACCTTTTAGTCTGCTCATTTTATCCTCTCCATTACTTTGCTGATTACAATCTGATTCTGAGCTGAAGTAATAATTTCATCATCAACTTTAACAACTGGAGCTTTTTTGATATCCTCACACTTATCCAGACATTCAACTCTTTCAATCTGAATCTGATCTGGATATTCTTCCTGTAGTTCTTCTAAAGTCTCTAAAATATTTAAGGCTCCTACAAGTGAGCAGTGACTGCCCACACAAATCTTTACTTTAACCATTTTTCTGCCTCCTCTCAAAATTTCATTGAACAATAACTTTTATTTATAAGCTGCTAATTAATTAGCTTCTGCTTTATTTCTCATCTTATAAATTCTATTGCTGATAGAAATCATCTCAGAAATTGAAAGTTTTTCCCCTCTTTTTTTCAGTCCAATCCCTTCATCTTCCAGAGCCTGAGTCACAAGATCCCGGTCGAGATTAATTACCGCAGATTTGCTAAGACTGTTGCGTAAAGTTTTGCGGCGCTGCTGAAAGATAGACTTTACAATCTGAAAGAAAAACTTTTTACTTATTACCTCTTCCTGATAAATATTTTCTTGATAAGGAGTTAAACTTACAATTACTGAATCAACGTCAGGCTGAGGAATAAAAACAGAAGCAGGTACCTGGTGTACAATCTCTGGCTGCATATGATACTGAACTGCCACACTTAAAGAACCAAATTTTTTGGTTTCCGGGCCAGCACAGATTCTTTCTCCTACTTCTTTCTGCACCATAAAGACCATCTGTTCCAGCTCAATTTCACTTTCTAAAACTCCCATAATTATTGGAGTTGTCACATAATAAGGAAGATTTGCAATCAGCTTTATCTTCCTATTCTCAGAATTGTATTCAGCCATCACTTCTTCCCAGTTGATTTTGAGAGCATCCTGGTTGAGCAGACAAAGCCTTTCTACTCCAGCAAAAATATCTTTTAAAACAGCAGCCATAGCAGCATCTTTTTCTACTGCCAGCATTTTACCACTGTCCAGATTTTCTAATAGTGACTGAGTTAAAGATCCAATCCCAGGCCCAATTTCAATTAAAAATTCATCACCCTTGATATCTGCTGCTGCAGTAATAATCTCAATGATATTTGCATCAACTAAAAAGTTCTGACCAAGACTCTTTTTTAAGTTTAAATTGTATTCTCGAAGAATCTTTTTCGTTTCCGAAGGAGCTGCAATTTTATTTTCCATATTAATTTCAAATCATCCTTAATTTATTTATTATTTGTCATAATTTTATCATATCAATTTAAATCAAGCAAAATTAAAGCCTTATTAAAAACAGCAGCTTAAAGCTTAGAAAAATAACTTTTCTTTAAGCTTCAATCACTTTTTCGGCCAGGCGGTGAGTTAATAAATCTGCACTAAGCTCCTGCTTATCATTTCGCCCTTTTTTAACCCGCTCTAAAAATTCAGCAATCATATCTACAAAACCACGATCATACCCCATTTTATTCCACCCTGCAGTCTGAGATAATTTCTCTCCACTATCTGTATAATCAACTATCTGAGTGATATTTTTAATTTTTTTCTTTGCTTTCAAACCCATTACTTCAAGTGTTTCTTCAGTAATCGCATTATCACGGTTCATAATTCCAATCGCAGTGTTCTCTCCATTTTTGAGAGTCAAAATTACCTGAATAAGTTTATCATTTCGTTTAATTTTATTGACACCAATTAGATCTAAATCAACATCTCCCAGCAAATAAGAAATAGTATCAATTACATGAATAAAATCATCCAGTATAAAACTGCGGGGTTCTCCTGGCTGATTGATTCTGTTCTTTTCCATAATAATTGTTCTGGGATTTTCAATTTTCAAAAGTGAACGATAGGTTGGAACATAGCGGCGGTTAAAACCGGTCATTAAAACAACATTATTATCTTTTGCCAGCCTAATTAGCTCTTCTGTCTGCTCTAAATGATAGGTGAGCGGTTTATCGACAAAGGTAGGAATCTTATTTTTAAGCAATTTTTTAACTAAAGGATAATGGGCCTCAGTTGCTGCATGAACAAAAGCGGCAGCCAGATCTAACTCTAATAACTTATCTACAGAAGTATAAAGATTATCAACCCTATATTTTTTACCCAGCCGTTTGAGTGTGTTTTCAGTTCTGGTACAAAAATATGGATCTAGCTCCTCCATCTGAGTAATTAAAGGTAAGTATGCTTTTTGAGCAATATCTCCCAGACCGATAATTCCAATTTTCATTTTAAATTCCTCCTAATTAACTTTTCGTTACGTCAAATTAAAAATCATAGATTCTTTCGGCATTCTCAGTTGTGATTTTACCCATTTCTTCAGCACTAACTCCCATAACTTCTGCTGCCTTTTTGACAATATGCTCTAAATATGAAGGCTCATTTCTTTTACCCCTATTAGGCACTGGTGTCAGGTAAGGAGCATCAGTTTCCAGCAAAATTTTATTTAAGGGCATCTTTTCTAAGGCATCTCTGATCGGCTGTGCATTTTTAAAAGTAATTAAGCCTCCAAAAGCTGCATAGTAATCCCTCTTTATTATTTCTTCAATTTCTTCCGGACCATAAGCATAACAGTGAAAAATTAAATTTTCAGCAAAGTCAGCCGTCTGATCTAAGATTTCTAGAGTCTCTGCTGCTGCTTCCCGGGAATGGATAACAACTGGCAGCTCAAGTTCTAAAGCCAGCTTAAGCTGTTTTTTAAAGGCCTCTTTTTGAATTTCACGGGGAGAATTATCATAATAAAAATCAAGTCCACATTCCCCAACTGCCTTTACTTTTAAAGAAGCAGCTAAAGCCTTAATTTCAGCCAGACTTTTTCCATTAACTGTATCCGCCTCATGCGGATGAATCCCCACTGCAGCATACACATCATCATATTTTTCAGCCAGTTTAACAGCTCTCCGACTTCCTTCCAGGTCTGCCCCGATATTAACTATTTTTTCAACTCCGATTTTGCGGGCTCTATTAAAAACTTCTTCTCGATCCTGATTGTAATCGTCAAAGTCAAGATGAGCATGGGTATCTATTAAACGCAAGTTTTTTCCTCCTAATTGTTTTAAGTTATAAAAATATTATCATCTAGATAATATTTTTGTTATTAATCATCATCAGGTTATATTAATAAAGTTAATAAGACATTCTTTTACTGCTATAAGAAAAATATTTATAATTAACCATCTCCATTATATCACTAGAACTTAAAAAATAAAATGAATCTCCAAAACTTATTTTACATTATGAGAAAAAACTTAGTTTAGTTTCAATTAGGTTTAAAGATAAATTAATTTACTTTTATCCAATTTTTCTCCCCTCTAGCGGTTTATTTCTCTTACTATTGGTGGTATAATAAATTTTAGTGTTTTAAATTAGGAGTGAGTTTAATGGAAAGAGAAATATATTTAGATAATGCTGCAGCTACTAAGGCTCTGCCGGAGGTTACTGCAGCTGTAGTTGACGCTTTAGAAAAAAACTATGCCAATCCATCTTCTCTACATCGTTTTGGTTTAAAATCAGAAAAAATTTTGAAAAAGAGCAGAAAGATAATTGCTGAGTATCTTGGAGTTAAAGCTAAAGAAATCATTTTTACCTCTGGCGGCACCGAAAGCAACAATCTGGCCATTAGAGGAATAACAAAAGCATATGGGAATCGGGGCAGACATCTAATTACTTCCCCCATTGAACATTCTTCTGCAGCTGAACTTTTTAAGGCTTTAGAAAGTGAAGGCTGGCAGGTAGATTCAGTTAATGTTGATCGGGGAGGACATGTTGACCTGGAACATTTGATAAATTTAATTACCGAAGAAACAATTTTGGTCAGCATTATGCAGGTTAATAACGAGCTGGGGACTATTCAGCCCATCAAAAAAATTGCTGAAACTATTAAAGAAAAAAATCCACTCAGCTTTTTTCATGTAGATGGAGTTCAGGCCTTTGGAAAAATATACAGCAATTTAAGCCAGTGGCCGGTCGATCTTTATTCAATTAGTGGTCATAAAATCCATGGTCCTAAAGGAATAGGTGCTTTATATATTAAGAAGGGCACTAATTTAAAACCTCTGGTCTACGGTGGGGGGCAGGAGAGAAACTTGCGCTCCGGAACAGAAAATATCCCGGGGATTGCTGGACTGGGGGAGGCAGTAAAAAAACTACCTCAGCTTTCAACAGCAGAAAACGCTGATCAATATTTAGCCAAAAAAAGAAAATATCTGCTGAACTCTCTGCAGAAAATTGAAGAAGTAGTAATTAATTCTCCAGCAGCTGGAGCTCCTCATATTATTAATTTTTCTTTACCTGGTATCAAAGGAGAAACTATGCTGCATGCACTGGAAAATCAGGGAATCTATATCTCAACCGGATCAGCCTGTTCTTCCAGTAAAAAGGGAAGCAGAATTATCAATGCCTGCGGTCTCTCTCAACAAAGAAGTGAGAGTGCTCTGCGGGTAAGTTTAAATAACGAAATTAAAAATGATGATTTAGATTATTTTATAAGAACTTTAAAAGAACAGATAGAATTTTTAAAATTTTTTTAATGAGGTGAAAAAATTTGTATGATTTAATAATTATTCGTTATGGAGAAATTGGCCTGAAAGGTGATAATATTAACGATTTTATTTCCCAGCTGGTTTCAAATATTAAAAGGGCAGCAGCTGACCTGGGAAATTTTGAAATCAGCACTGTTTACGGGCGGATTTTTCTTTATGCAGAAAGTGATCAGATTGAAAAGATTGTTGCGAGGTTGGTCAATGTGCCGGGAATCATCTCTTTAAGTCCGGCTCAGAGATTGCGAATTGGCAAAAAAATAGCTGATTTTGATGATCAGGATTTTGAAAAATTAAAAAATAAAGCGGTTAAGCTTTTTAAATCCGAAGTCTCGAACTATCCGACTACTTTTAAAATGGAAACTACCAGAGCAGATAAGTCTTTTCCGATTGAAAGTCCTGAGCTCAATCGAGAACTTGGGGGAGAGATTTTAAGAGAGGTTGAAGGTCCAGATACTCCCCTCAGTGTTGACGTCCATCAGCCTGAACATCTTTTTGAAGTTGAAATCAGAAGGGGCAAAATTTATCTTTTCATCAGGCGAGAAGCTGGCCCGGGTGGATTACCTGTTAAATCATCGGGAAAAGCATTACTTCTACTATCTGGTGGAATTGACAGTCCGGTGGCTGGCTGGCTGGGATTAAAAAGAGGTTTATCTTTAAATGCTGTTTATTTTGATTCTCCTCCTTATACTTCTGAGCGGGCAAAAGAAAAAGTAATCGACCTGGCAAAAGTTTTAAGCCGTTATGGTGGAGAAATAAAATTGCAAATTCCTTATTTTACAGAAATCCAGCAGGAAATATTAAAAAAATCACCGCGCAGATATACTGTAACTATTATGCGCCGAATGATGATTAGAATTGCCAACCGACTGGCAGAAATAAATAACGAACTGGCTCTAGTGACCGGAGAAAGCCTGGGCCAGGTAGCAAGCCAGACCTTAGAAGGACTGCGCTCATCTGATGAAGTTGCTGAATTCCCAGTTCTTCGTCCTTTAATCACAATGGATAAAAATGATATTATTGCTCTGGGAAAAAAAGTTGGTACTTATGAGATCTCAATTAGACCTCATGAAGACTGCTGCACTATTTTTGTTCCGGATAACCCGGCAACTCAGCCCAAACTTGATACTATTCACTTTGGAGAAGAAGATTTAGAAATTGAAAAACTAGTAGATAGGGCAGTAGAAAAAATGGAAGTCATTACAATTAATGAAGGTGCAGAATAACACCGATTAATTATTCCACCCAGCAGAAATCCGGTCTCACTCTTTAAGTATTTAAATGGGGGATGAGCCTCACTACCATTAAAACTTTACTCTCATAATCTCCCAGATCAACTTCCTGTCCCATAATATCATTTGCTTTAAAATCATAAACACTCATTGTTATCTCTCCTTTTAATTTTATAAAATCAAATTGTGTACAATCAATTATTCAAAAATATAAGTTAAACCCTTTCTGAAAAGGATTTAACTCTCATCTCTAAATTGACTTAAAACCTGATCTAAATTATGCTTTAATTTAACTAAAGTTTCTGGATCGCCTTCAAACTGAGAATATAACTTTTCCGGGATTTCTACTGCTTCTTTTTTCATTTCCCTGCCCGCTGTAGTTAAGCTAAGTTTGACAATTCTCTCATCTGCCTGAGAACGATATTTTTCAACCAGTCCCTGTTTAACAAGTTTTTTTACCACCGGAGAAAGGGTTCCAGAATCAAGATATAATTTTTCTCCTAATTCTTTTAGTGAAATATTTTCTTTTTCCCATAAAACCAACATTGTAATGTACTGGGTATAGGTTAGATTATATTTATCCAGCAAAGGTTTATATAACTGAATCACCTTCCGAGATAAAGCATAAAGGGGAAAACAAATTTGATTTTCTAGTTTTAAATTCTCAAAATCAGACATTGGCTCACCTCAATTTAAATTTTATATAATTCAATTGTACTCAACTTAATTAATTATACACTTTTTTTATGGCATTTATCAATAGCTTTTAATTAATTTTAGAAAATATTTCGTCCACTTGAATCTCCAATCCCTCAAAATATTCAGATTCCAAAACTTGATCCGGGTGCAGATCATTTACTGCTTCTATATCTCTATCCTCTGTGAAAACATACTGAGTTATTTTCTTATTTTCAGGGTTAATGATCCAATATTCTTTAACCCCACTTTTTGAATATAAATTCAACTTTAAAATAAGATCTCTTTTCCTGGATGAAGGGGAAAGAACTTCTACTAAAAGATCTGGTACTCCCTGGTATTTATCGTCTACAACATTTTCTGGATCACAGATCACCATTATATCAGGCTGAACAACATTTGGGTCTTCTTTAAATTTAGGTGCATATCCCTGCAGCTTAATATCAAGTGGAGATGTTAAAGAACTGCATTTACTATCTTTAAAATAATTATAGAAAATACCAGCAATTTCATTTACAAGCATCTGATGTCTAAAACTGGGAGAAACCATTAAAAATACTTCTCCATCTATCAGTTCATAACGCTGGTCAGAACTTTCGACAAGCTCCAGATATTCCTGATAACTTACTCTTTTATAACTTTTTGAATTATAGTCTCTGGCTTCTTCTTTAATATAATCTCTGTAATCAAAGTAATTACTCAACTTTGCCACAGCCTTACCATTTTTGAGCACAATTATATCCTCTTTTTCTACCAGGGCTAAATACTTTCCAAATGAGTTTTGCAAATCAGTGCTGCTGACTCTCATTCCTCTCCCTCCTTTAGCTATATTATATCATATTTTAGCTAAAATTATAATATAATTAGCTAAAATAAATAAAATTTGGACATTTATTTACAAAACCGACAGGTACCGGGTACCTGTCAGTATAGTGAAATTAATTTTCTTTTTCCGTAAAACTTTCTATTATTTTGTAATAATCTCCTTTAGTTTTTAAAAGATGAGTTAAAATCTCTCTGACTGCTCCATTACCACCGTTAAATTTAGATATCAGATCACAAACTTCTTTAACTTCTTCTGCAGCGTCTGCCGGGCAAGCTGCAAATCTGGCCTCTTTCATTACCGGTAAATCATTTAAGTCATCACCTAGATAAGCTAAATTACTATAATTAATTTCCTTTTCTTCCATCAGCTTTTCTAAAGCCTGTTTTTTATTTCTAACACCCTGATAATATTCTTTTATTCCCAGCTCAGCTGCTCTACGAGCTACAACTTCGGATTTCCGACCGGTCATGATTATCACGTCATAATCCATTTTTATCGCAGCTACTATTATCAAACCATCTTTAACATTAAAAGCTTTAAATTCATTTTTGCCATTATCTAAATAAACTTTGCCGTCTGTCAGTGTACCATCAACATCCAAAAAAATTGTATTAATATCTTTCACTCTGATCCCTCCATTTATAATCAAAAAGAACAAAATGGCCTTCGGACAATCTGTAATATAGTAAGGTTAAATTTTGTTGATAGCGGAAATTATGAAACTATAAAGATTATCCACAACAAACCATCAGGTATAATTTCCTAGCTAATAAAAATATGTATAAACTACATTTATTATATGTTCTTAGAAAGCATTCTGCAATGTTTGCCGCTAAATCACCAAACCCCCAGCGTTTAAACTGAGGGCAATATTAAATAATTTATTATTTTAGATAGTACTTTTCTGCTTTTCCTTTTTTAATTTTAATTCAGCTGCTTTCTCTGCCACTTCTTTTTCCTTGGCCCGATAATTTAAATAACCGGCTGAGATAATTAATACAGCACCGAATACTGAAAATAGATCCGGCATCTCCTGAAATAAAAGCAGTCCGAAAATTGAAGAGAAAACAATATTCGCATAAGTATAAATTGAAAGTTCTCCCGCCTCTGCATGCCGATAGGCATTGGTCATAAATAACTGAGCTGCTGCTGCAAATAATCCTAAAGCTAATAGGGCTGCTGCCTGGATAGCTGTAGGAATTACAAAACTACCGCTGAGCAAAAACGGTATCATTGCCAGAGTTGAAAAAAGACTGAAATAAAAAACTACTGCAGCTGCTGAATCAGTTTTGCGCAGCTGTCTAACTATTGTATATGCAATTCCCGCAAATAAACTGGACATTAAAGCAATTAAAGAAGGTATTAAATTAGAATCAAAACCCGGTCTAATTACCAGTATAGCGCCTAAGGCTGCTGTTACTAAAGCAATTAGCTGTTTTTTGCTAACCTTCTCTTTTAAGAATAAAGCTGCAAAGATCATTACAAAAAACGGGGACATCTTATTTAAAATTACTGCATCAGATAGTTTAATATTTGCCAGGGCATAAAAATAGGCTGCAATTCCTAAAACACCAAAGATACTGCGTAAGATTAAAAGCTTTTTATTATTTCCGGTCAGTGAGCTGCCGCTTTTTTTGACAAGACTGAAGGCAATAAAAATACCAACTAGATTTCTAAAAAATATCTTTTCTGCTGTCGGCATATCACCTAAAAATTTAACTGCAGCTGCCATCATCGCAAAAAAGAGTGACGATAAAAGTATATAGGTTATTCCTTTTTTTCTGTTTTCCATTGTTTCCACCTCATCTTATAGTCTTATAAACTTATTGAGTTATTGACAAAATTCGACAGGTTCACGGTGCATGAACACAAATGAACATAAACAAACAAAAGCAAACAAAAATTCATGAAAGAAGTCATTGAGATTCATTATCATTATTATATAGATTATTTGCTTTTATGTAAAGTAAAAACTCCACCTTTTGGTGAAGTTTTTAAAATCAGTTTTCAAATTTTAGTTTCGCTCATTCAAAGCCTCTTTAAGTGTATGCCAGGATAAAACTGCACATTTAACCCTGGCCGGCATGTTAGAAATATTCTTTAAAGCCACTGCATCTTTTAGCTTTCTTAATTCCTGCTGATCTTCTATATCTTTTTTGATCATCGCAATAAAAGTTTCAACAAGATCCAGTGCTTCTTCGATGCTTTTACCTTTAATTAAATCAATCATGATTGAAGTTGAAGCCTGCGAAATCGCACAGCCGCTGCCCGTAAAAGCTGCATCGCTGATAGTATCACCATCAAATTTAAGCTCCAGAGTTATATCATCTCCACAGCTTGGATTGTGACCATGCTCACTCAAATCTGCAGCTTCTAATGAATGTTTATTGCGGCTGTTTTTATTGTGTTCCATTATCAATTCTGTATAAACTGAATCAAGATCCATAACCAAAAACCTCCCTTACTTTCTCCAGTGATTCCAGGAAGCGGTCCACTTCTGCTTTTGTATTATAGAGATAAAAACTTATTCGCCCGGTGGAATTAATCTGATAGTAGTGCATTAACGGTTGAGCGCAGTGATGGCCAGAACGGATAGCAATCCCCTCACTGTCAACTATTGTAGCCAAATCATGAGAGTGAACATCTTTAATATTAAAAGATATAATTCCACCGCGATTTTCTAAATCCAGCGGCCCGGCTATCTCGACATAGTCCAGTTTCTTCATTTTATTAAGGGCATAGGCTGTTAATTCAAGCTCATGTTCCTTAATTTTATCCAGTCCTATCTCTTCTAAATATTCAATTGCTGCCTGTAAACCCACTGCACCTTCCACATTGGGAGTACCGGCTTCAAATTTTTCAGGAAGTGGAGCATAAGTAGAAACCTGTTCTTTTACATATTCTATCATACCTCCGCCTTTTAGAAAAGGAGGTAATTCATCTAAAAGATCTTTTTTTCCATAAAGTACACCAATCCCCATTGGTCCCAGCATCTTATGACCGGAAAAAGCATAAAAATCAGCATCTAAATCTCTAACATCAGTCTTAATATGAGGAGCCCCCTGCGCACCATCAACAACAACTAAAGCACCCTTTTGATGGGCAAGTTCTGCCATTTCTTTAATCGGGTTAATTACCCCACTCACATTTGACATCTGGGAGATGCTAAAAATCTTAGTTTTTTCTGTCAGTTTTTCTTTAAGCTCTGCCAGTGGAATTCTATAATTTTGATCTGGATATAAGAATTTTAAATTCAAATTTTTTCTCTCAGCCAGCTGCTGCCAGGGAAGAATATTACTGTGGTGCTCAAGCACAGAGATTAAAATTTCATCTCCCGCTTCAACAAAAGCTTCCAGGCTATTTGCCAGCAGATTTAGGGATTCTGTAGTATTCCGGGTAAAAATAACTTCTTCTGCTTTTTCGGCATTGATAAAATCCCTGACCTTAGCTCTGGCCTTTTCGTAAGCTTCGGTAGCGCGAACACTTAAAGTGTGAGCACCCCGATGAGGATTAGCATTAATTGTACGGTTATAATTATCCACTGCAGCTAAAACAGCTTCCGGTTTTTGGGTTGTAGCCGCATTATCAAAGTAAACAAGATCTTTACCATTAATCTGCTGCTTTAAAATTGGGAAATCAGCTTTATATTTTTCGACAAAATTCTGGTCACTTTTATTTTCTTTAACTGCGGATTCTTGTTTTGACATCATTAATAACACTTCCTTTAAGGTCATTAAGAGGTATTTTAGCAAAAATTGGGTTAAAAGCAGCTTCTACCATTAGCTGTTTGGCTTCTGCTTTAGTCAGACCTCTGCTCATTAGATAAAATAAGAGCTGTTCATCAATCTGGCCTGCACTTACAGCATGTTCTCCCTCCACATTATCTTCCTCAGAAAACAATGCTGGTATGGAATCAGAATCAACTGTTTTATCTAAAAGCAGAACCTCTTCCTTTTCTGATCCTTTTGCCTGGCCCGCACCTTTCTGAAAATATAAATCACCTCTAAAAACTTTCTGAGCCCTATCTTTCAAAACACCTTTGCTTTCAATTTTACTGCTGCTGTGGCGTCCCTGATGATTCATTTTAAATCCTAGATCCAGCTTGCGGTCGCCGTCAGCAAAATAAACTGAACTTATGCTGGCTCTGCTGCCGGCATTCATTAGGGTGTTTTCATTATTAGTAACTGAATTTCTGCCGCCCAGTTCAATTGGAATCCAGTTTAGCTCTCCCTGATTGGAAACCAGAGAAATATTACTGTCAAAGTTATCACTCTGATCATTAAAACGCTGCACCTTAACAATATTTAAAACAGCGTTATCTTTAACAATTACTCTGGTTAAACCATTATGAAAAGCTTCTAAGTTTTGATCCTGCATTCTATAGTCAAAAACTACCGTTAGGCTTGAATTTTCTTCAGCCACGATTAAATTATTATCAATTAAAACAGGATTTTCCTGATCAAGTTGATAAAAAATCTCAACTGGTAATTTTAATTTAACATTTTTTGGAGCTTTAATAAAAAGACCAGTATTGTAAAATGCTTCGGCCATCGTCAGATACTTGGCATCAAGCCCCTGATTACCTTTTTTGACCTTTTTATCTTTAAACTGATCCAGATAATTTAAAATTTCTTCTTCATTATTTAGATTATCTGTCATTCTTTTGATCAGCAGCTCATCCTGACCCTTTTTTTCTTTTAAATATTCCTTATTATAAGGATTGTATTCTGGAAACTGATAGTCAATTAAATTTATTCGCTTATAATCACCCTGAGCCAAATATTTAAAATGATCAAAACTTTCTCTTCTTCTGCTGCTTAATAGTTTTGACTGGCCGGTGGTTAAATTATCTACTAATTTTTTATTGTACATCTCATATCACCTATCCTATAGTCCCTTCGAGTTCAAGGTTGATTAGATTATTTAATTCAACTGCATATTCTAATGGTAATTCACTGGCAATTGGCTCCACAAAGCCGCGGACAATCATGGCCTTTGCTTCCTCTTCGCTGATTCCTCTGCTCATCAGATAGAAAACAGCTTCCTCACTAATTCGTCCAACCTTTGCTTCATGGCCGATATCAATATCATCAGTCTGCAGTTTCATAATCGGTAAAGTATCTGATTTCGACTCATTATCCAGCATCAGCGATTCACAGGAAACGGAAGCTTTTGCTCCATGAGCATTTCTAGTTGCTTTAAGCAGGCCGCGGTAATAAGCATGGCCGCCATCTTTAGCAATCGAGCGCGAATTGACTGTTGAAGTTGTATTTGGAGCGTCATGAATTACCTGAGCCCCGGTATCTAAATACTGTCCTTCAGCGGCAAAAGTAACCCCAGTAAACTCTGCTCTAGCTCTGGCTCCTTTTAAAATACTCATTGGATAAAGCATTGATACTTTTGAGCCAAAAGAACCAGAAACCCACTCAATAACGCCATCTTCTTCTACTAAAGCTCTTTTGGTATTTAAATTATACATATTACGGGACCAGTTCTCTATTGTACTATAGCGAAGTTTGGCACCTTTATTTACAAATAATTCTACAGCACCTGCATGGAGATTATTAACCGAATATTTTGGGGCTGAGCAGCCTTCAATAAAGTGAGCATTTGCTCCCTCTTCCAAAATAATCAGAGTATGCTCAAACTGACCTGAGCCAGGTGCATTCTGACGGAAATAAGACTGGAGAGGAATATTTACATCTACTCCTGCTGGAACATAAACAAATGATCCACCTGACCAGACAGCTCCATGCAGAGCTGAAAATTTGTGATCATTAGGTGTGATTAATTTCATAAAGTGTTGTTTGACTAAATCCTCATGTTCTTTAACAGCATTTTCCATATCCATATAAACAACGCCCTGTTCAACCATTTCTTCTTTTAGATTGTGGTAAACAACCTCAGAATCATACTGAGCACCTACCCCGGCTAAAGATTCCTTTTCTGCCTCCGGAATTCCCAGAGCATCAAAGGTATTCTTAATTTCTTCCGGAACCTGATCCCAGTCACTCTGGAGATCAGCATCTGGCCTGACATAGGTAATAATATTATCCATATCTAAATCAGAAATATCGGCTCCCCAGGTGGGAACCTCTTTATTCTTATATATTTCTAAGGCTTTCAACCTGAATTTCAGCATCCATTCTGGTTCATCTTTTTCTCTAGAAATTTCTTTTATTACTTCAGGAGTTAACCCCTTAGCAGATTGATAACGATGTTTTGCTACATTTTTTTCTTCATGCAGACTGCGGTCAATGTCATTGACTTCTGTCTTTTCGCCCATCTAAAATACCTCCCTGTTCTCAAAACATTTAAATCTATCTTAAAAATACTTAATTTCCCCAGATCAATTTGCTAGACAGAGTGACAGCTAAAAATCTGTACTAACAGTTACTTTTAGAATTACTCTCATCTAAAGCTTCTTCTTTATATCTGGCAAAACCTTCTTTTTCAATTTCTGCTGCCAGCTCCATATTCCCTGATTTGGCAATTCTACCATCAACCAGCACATGTACATAATCAGGTTTTAGATAGTCTAAAATCTTATTATGGTGGGTAATTATTATCATTGCATTATCTTCAGAAGCCAGTTTTTTAATTCCTTCTGCAACAGTCTTGGTTGCATCAACATCCAGTCCAGAATCAGTTTCATCTAAAATAGCAAGTTTTGGTTCTAAAACTGCCATCTGCAGAATTTCATTTTTCTTTTTCTCTCCACCAGAAAAGCCTTTATTTAAATAGCGATCTGCATATGATTGATCAATATTAAGCAGATTCATTTTTTCTTCCAGAAGAAATTTAAAGTCAAAAATACTCTGCTGTTCTCCGCTAACTGCAGTTTTAGCAGTCCGCAGAAAATTTTCCACGGTTACTCCTGGAATTTCCTGAGGATATTGAAATGATAAGAAAATCCCCTTCTTGGCCCTTTTATCAACAGCAAGTTGATTAATGTTTTCACCTTCAAATTCGATATTTCCCTTTATAATCTTGTGTTCTGGGTGACCCATCAAAACATTTGCTAGAGTTGATTTTCCAGCTCCATTGGGACCCATAATTACATGAATTTCACCTTTATTAACTTCTAAATCAATTCCATTTAATATTTTTTCTTCTTCAACTTTTGATTCCAGATTACAAATTTTAAGCAATTTTTTATCCATAATCTATGTCATCTCCTTTATTAAAGTTATCTGCTCAGCATACTGCTATTTATATCCTACAACATTACTCAACTTTAGTCAAGGTTTTAGCTGAAAAAGTAACTCAATTTACATAAAAAAGAGTACCGGGCACCTGGGAAATTTAAAATTAAAAGGTAAATTTATCCAGGTGCCCGGTACCAACACAACAGACTATTCAATATATTTTTTTCTAAACAGCAATCTTAAAACTACATATAAAGGAACTGCTGTTAAAGCTCCGATAAAACCAAATAAATAAACTCCTGATAAAACAACAAATAAAACAACAATGGGATGAATCTCCAGTCTTCTACCCTGAACCAGTGGTCTGATTACATTGCCTTCCAAATACTGCGCTATCACAATAGTTATTAATACCCCTAAAAACAAAAACCAGCTATTTGTCGCAGCGACAAATACAGCAGGCAGACTGCCAAAAAAAGGCCCAATAATCGGAATTAAAGAGGTTATCATGGCAATAAATGCCAGCACAGCTGCATTAGGGAGTCTAATTATCAAAAATCCGGTGAACATTACTAAGCCCAGAAAAAAAGCAACCACTACCTGTGAACTAATAAATGTTGAAACTAAGTGATCAATTTCCACCGCCAGTTTTTCAACTTTTCTTTTATTTGCTTCTGGCACAATTGTCATCATATTACTAAATAATTTTTGGTCATCTTTAAGTAAATAAAATAAAACAAATGGGATTAAGACTATTATTAAGCCAAAGTTAGTAATCGAACTAAAAATTCCCATATAATTATAAGAAGAGATTTGCTGAGCCAGATCATTAGCATAAGAAAATATTCTTTGCCGTAATTTTAACTCTTCTAAAAATTCCTGATCAATATTAATATATTCTCTTAAACTTTCAATTATTCCCAGAATAAAATTATAAATATAGTCATAATTTCCACTCAAGGTCTGGCTCAATTCCTTACCCTGATTATAAATAATGCTGCCTCCAAAATAAAACACAATGGTTAGGATAGCAGTCACAACCAGAAACGAGATCACTATTGATAATGCTTTATTTTTAATCCATTTATGCAAAAATCTAACCAGAGGCCGCATTAGATAATATAAAAAAGTACTAAATAACAGCGGCAGCAGTATAAAACTGAGTACAGAAGTCAAAGGTGCTGTAAAATATGGTATCTGTCCTGCTAAAAATATAATAACAAGTAAGATGATTATTCCACGGCCAATTTTAAAATAACGTTCATCGAACATATAAATCTCTCCTAACACTATTTTTATTCTAAAGTAGCAAAAGATATAAGCAAATTAATGATTATCATGGTTGTCATTTTCGGATACAACTTTAATTGCTCTGGTGACTACTGAAAGCAGATCAACAGAATGCTGCTGTTCAAGTTCCTCAGTTTTTGAATAAACTTCTCCCTTAGATGTAGCTACATATTTAGCTGGCAAACGGTTTAAAGCATAGCTTGCCATATCCAGCAGACAGTCTTCATCTTTACAAACATCTTCAAATTCCTTTCTCTGCAGCATATCTCTTAGCATTTTTAAAACAACTTCCTCAGTTACATTATTCAATCTGCCTTTTAAATGTTTTAGCTTTTCATCTTTTAACATAATATTTACCCCCAATTATTCTTTAATTAAAAAAATAGAATCAAATCCTAAAGCAAATGTAGGTTCTAATATCTATTTTAAAATAATATATTAACTCTTAAGACTATATTTCGTTATAAATTGCAAAAACCCTGCTTCAGCTGACAGGGTTTTAAATAATAAATCACCTGCAGACTATATTGTCTGCATTTTGAAAGCAAATTTTATGTTAAACTAAATTTGTAATACAATTACCAGTTTATTTATTTCAATCTTATGAATAATTTTCTTAAAAATTAAGCAGGCAGTTAAACTGCCGGCCTAATCTTTAATTTAATTATAACTATCCTAAAATAGATAACAGTACTCCCGCTGCAACTGCCGAACCAATTACTCCTGCAACATTTGGTCCCATAGCATGCATTAATAAGAAATTACCTGGATTTGCCTCATTACCAAGTTTTTGAGAACATCTAGCTGCCTCAGGCACTGCTGAAACTCCAGCCGCACCAATTATTGGATTGATTTTACCATCTGTCAGGTAATACATTAACTTACCCATCATTAAACCGGAAAAAGTACTCAAAGCAAAAGCAGATAAGCCGAGTCCAATTATAGAAATAAACTGAAGAGTAAAGAATTGTTCAGCATTTAGACTGGCACCAACACTCAACATTAAGAGAATTGTAACAATATTTATCATTGCAGTGCTGGCAGTATCTGATAGTCTTTTAGTAACTCCACTTTCTTTTAATATATTTCCCAACATCAGCATTCCTACCAGCGATAAAGCCTGGGGTACAATTAAGCCCACAATTAATGAGACTAAAATTGGAAAAATTAATTTTTCAATCTTTTTAACTCTACGCATCTGATCCATCTCTACTGCTCTTTCCTCTTTAGTAGTAAAAAACTTAATAATTACCGGCTGAATTAATGGTACCAGAGCAATATATATGTAAGCTGCAATTGCTATCGGCCCCAACAAATGTGGTGATAATAATGAAGTTAAATAAATAGATGTTGGGCCATCCGCACCACCAATAATCGCAATTGAGCCGGCTTCTGCTGGACTAAATCCTAATAATCTAGAACCCAAAAAAGTAGTAAATATCCCCAGCTGAGCAGCTGCTCCCAGCAGCATAGTTTTTGGCTGAGCAATTAGAGGACCAAAATCGGTCATTGCCCCAATTCCTAAAAATATTAAGGGGGGATAAATTCCCAGTCTAACTCCTTCATAAAGATAATGCAGTAAGCCGCCAACAGTTTCAGCTGTTGGACCTGACATTAATCCTGTTCCCGGTATATTTGATAGGAAAATCCCAAAACTAATTGGTAATAATAAAAGGGGTTCATATTCTTTAAATATCGCAAGATACATTAAGATTGCTGAAATGATTATCATTCCAACATGACCCCAGCTAAATTGAGCAAAACCACTTGCCTGTAAAAATAATATTATTTTATCTGTCACAAATAGTACACCGTCCTTTTACTGTTAATTTATAATAAATAAATTATCTCCTGAATTAACTTCTTTACCTTCTTTGACACATACCTCTTTAATTACACCAGCTTTTGGTGCTGTAATATCATTTTCCATTTTCATTGCCTCTAATACTGCCAGATGCTGGCCTTCCTGAACTTCATCTCCTTCGGCAGCAGCAAGCATTAAAATCTGACCCGGCATCGGTGCTTTAATTTCTACTCCATCTTCTGAATCTCCGGAAGTAGTTACCGATTTTTCTGTACTCTTAATTTCAGCAGCTCTCTTTTTTGCCCCTGACTTTTTTTCTGTTTGCTTATTAGTGTTTTTAGAAATTGTAGAAAATTTACTTTTACTCTGCCCGGAACTCTTATTAATTGACTTAATCTCATTATTAGCTTCATCAACCCGCTCAACTTCAACCTCATATATTTCATCATCAATTTTAATTTTATATTTTTGCATATTTGTACCCTCCTGTTTAATAAATCCTGCCGGATGCTCTTTAAGATACGAATCTACCGCTGCAGCAATAACAGCTCTTATCTTTTTTTCTTTTTCTATTTTTCTCTCATCTTCTTTAGTCTGCTTTTTAGCTTCCTTTTTTTTCTTTAAAAAGAATCTTTCCATTAACCAGCCCTGAAGCTTTAAGATAATGGTTAATAAAAGCAGTACTAAAAAAACAACTGAAAGCCCGATTACGGTAATCTCCAGTGTTTCTCCTAAGACATTCATCAAATTCCTCCCAACTTTAAATATGCTGCATCAAATAATTATAAATCTAATTATAAATCGATTTTCAAACTATTTTATAATGGAATATTCCCATGCTTTTTAGCCTGAGCGTTTTCTTTTTTATTAATCATCATTTCCAGACCATTGATTAATTTATTTCTGCTTTCTTCCATCTTAATCACATCATTTACCATTCCTCTTTTAGCTGCAATATAAGGATTGGCAAAATTATCTTTGTATTCATCAATTTTTTCCTGACGCAGCTGATCTGGATCATCGGCTGCTGCGATTTCTTTTCTATAAATTACATTAGCTGCACCTTCTGGACCCATAACTGCAATTTCTGCTATCGGCCAGGCATAAACTAAATCAGCTCTAACTGAACGGCTTCCCATTGCTATATAAGCTCCACCATAAGCCTTGCGCATAATTAATGTAATCTTGGGAACTGTTGCTTCTGAGTAAGCATAAAGCACCTTAGCCCCGTGTCTGATTACTCCACCATATTCCTGCTCCACTCCAGGTAAATATCCTGGAACATCAACTAAAGAAATGATTGGGATATTGAAGCTGTCACAGAAACGAATAAAGCGTGCGATTTTAGTTGAAGCATCAATATTTAAGCAGCCCGCTAAAAACTGAGGCTGATTTGCTACAATACCAACACTGCGGCCGTTTAAACGAGCAAAGCCTATAACTGCATTTTTAGCAAAATACGGCTGGATCTCCATAAAACTATCCTGATCAACAAGAATTTCTATCACATTTTTAACATTATATGCTTTTTTGGGGTTTTCATTTACTATTTCTTTTAATTCCTCAGTACTTCTCCCAGGATTATCACTGTTATCTATTATTTCTGGCTTTTCCTCAAAATTATCTGGTATGTAAGATAACAATTTTTTTATTCTTTCTAAGGCGGCTTCTTCATTTGCTTCCATGAAATGTGCAACTCCACTAATTTCATTGTGAGTAGCTGCTCCACCAAGTTCTTCTGCTGAAACTTCCTCGCCAGTTACAGATTTAACAACACTGGGACCGGTAATAAACATCTTAGATGTCTGATCAACCATCACAATAAAATCTGTTATCGCTGGAGAATAAACTGCTCCCCCGGCACAGGGACCCAGGATTGCTGTAATTTGAGGAACTACTCCTGAAGCTTTAGTGTTGCGGTAGAAAATCTCTCCGTATCCATTGAGTGAATCTATCCCCTCATTGATTCTAGCACCACCGGAATCATTAAGTCCAATTACTGGAGCTCCGTTTTTAACAGCAAGGTCCATTACCTCAGAAATTTTATTAGCATGAGCTTCACCGACTGAACCTCCCATTACAGTAAAATCCTGAGCATAAACATAGACCAGGCGGCCTTCAATTGTTCCATAACCAACTACAACACCTTCTCCTGGAACGTCTTTTTCATCCATACCCAGAGAGGTGCTGCGATTTTCCACAAACATATTCAATTCGTTAAATGTACCGTCATCCAGCAAGTATTCAATTCTTTCTCTGGCAGTTTTTTTATTTTTTTTATGCTGTTTTTCGATTCTTGCCTGGCCGCCACCCTGACGAATTGTTTCTTTTTTATCTTCTAATGACTTTTCCCTATCTTCTACTGACATTATTTTTCCTCCTTAGCAGGTGATTTAATTGTTCTAATAAGATTCCATTCGAATCTAAATTTATCTCTTTATTTAATTGACACAATTAAGGATAGCAAAAAACTGACCACAAGTCAACTAAGATTCTTAATTTATTTGATAAAAAACTACATCTAAGTTGAACTAGCAGGGCTTTTCCACTCTCAGTTTATAACCATAAAAATTAAAATGCCCGGCCAAAAAGAAATTTTTGTCCGGGCATTAAAAAATCGTTGTTAGCTTTTATAACGAGAGGTAATAACAGTTAAATTTTGAGCCATTTCTGCTAAATCTTCTGCAGCTTTGACAATATCAATTGTAGAATGACTCTGTTCACCTGAGGCAGCTGCTACTTCTTCCGCTATCGAAGCAGATTCATGACTGATTTTTGAAATATTTTCCACAGCCTGATTTACATCTTTACCTTTAAGTTTCATTTCCTGAGAATTATCAGCAATTTCAGTTATTAAATCATTCAAACGAAGAACAACCTTTTCAATTTCTGCAAAAGTCTTTTCAGCTCTGGATACTGCCTGGCTGCTGGCTTTAACCCCCTGTTCAGACTGATCCATCATTTCTGTAGTGTCACTAACTTTTTTCTGAATCTCTTTAATTAAATTATTGATTTCATCTGTAGCAGTGGAAGATTCTTCGGCCAATTCTCTTATCTCTTCCGCAACAACACTAAAACCACGACCAGCTTCCCCAGCCCGAGCTGCTTCAATTGCTGCATTTAAAGCTAAAAGATTAGTTTGATCTGCTATACCATTAATAATTTCAACAATTTTACCTATCTGTCCTGATAATTCATCTAACTCTGTTACACTTTTTAAAACAGACTGCTGATTATCTACCACTACTTCTATCTGATCTGCAGTAGTTTTAACAGCTTTACTTCCTTTATCAATTTCAGTTCCTGCTGCTTCTGCCTCAGTTTTAATAACTTCTGCTTTTTCTGTGATTGAATCAATTTTTTGATCAAGTTCTGACATGTTTTCCTCAGTTTGACTCAACATATCATTTTGTTCCACAGTTCCCTGAGCCAGTTTTTTGACAGAATTACTTACCTCATCAGCAGAGGCCGACATTTCTTCACTACTTGCCGATAGTTCCTCGCTCGATGCCGCCAGGTTATCAGCAATATTTGCTTCTTTTGTTACTGAGTCCAGCAGATTTTTTTTCAAGACTTTAAGCGCCTCAGCAATTGATCCAATTTCATCTTTTCGGCTGCTGTACTTATTTAAAGCTTTACTATTATCATCTCTAAGATCAAAGTCTGAAAGTTTATTAATTATCGAGGTCAGCAGTGTAATTGGCCTGGCCAGATAATTTGCAATCAAATAAGTTAAAACTAAGGAAATCAATAGAATTATAGCTCCAATTATTAAAAATTGGTTTCTGAGTTCTAAATAAGAACTTCTAATATTATTTATGTAAACTCCAGTTCCAATAATCCAATCCCAGGGTTCAAATCCCTCAACATAAGAAAGCTTGGGTTCAACTCGCCCTTCCTGATCATAATACTGCCACTGATATTCTACAAATCCAGAACCCTTCTCTTTTACCACTTCTACCATATCTCTAAATAAATATTTACCATCCGGATCCTGAATCGAGCCGATATTTTCACCTTCTAAGCTTTTAGAATAAGGGTGCATAATCATCACCGGCTGCTGATTATTAATCCAGAAATAATCCTGATTTCCCGGGCCAAAAGTCATCTTTTCAACTGCTGCTGCGGCTCTATTTTGAGCTTCATCCTGACTTAATTCTCCAGAACTCTGCAGTTGATAATAATATTCTATAACTCCCAGAGCCGAATTTACCATCTCCCTGACCTGATTTTCTTTTTCTTGATAAAGAGTATTGCTTAAATTATTTAAAAAATAAAAACCCAAAGTTAAAACTGTTAAAATTACCAAAACTAAAATAAAAGTAATCATTTTTTCTTTAATTCCAAATCTAATTTTCTGCACTAACTATTCCCTCCATTATTGCTGAATATTAATAGCATTTAAATTTTGATTATTATCATCTTTAGACTTTACTTAAATTAATTTTTCTGCTTTAAATTTCAAAATAACTGCTCCGTTAAGAGCAGTTAATAAATCAATATTTTAGTTCAAAATCTACCTGATTCAATAATTCTTCCTGATTCAAATAGTGTTTTAAATTATCTTTAAAAATTTCAAAACGGCGCTGATCATTGGTTGGAGAAAAGCCAGAAGTATGAGGTGTTAAAATCAGATTGTCCATTTCCCACAACTTACTTGTTTCCGGTAGTGGTTCCGGTTCAGTTACATCCAATCCGGCGCCAGCAATCCAGCCTTTTTCTAAAGCTTCAACCAGTTCCTCCTGTTTAATCAGTGATCCCCTGCCAATATTAACCACAAAGGCTGAATTTTTCATTCTTTTAAATTCTTTTCTACCAATTATTCCCTTAGTTTCCGGAGTGGCCGGAAGAGTTAAAATCACATAATCAGACCTTTTGAGCAGTTTATTTAAATCCTTATTTAAATAAATCTGATCAACATAATCAGGGAGCTCTGCCGCTGTTCTTTTTAAAGCCAGAACTTGAGCCCCCCAGGCTTTAGCTCTCCTTGCAATCGTACTGCCTATATCACCAAGGCCTAAAATACCAACTGTAGAATTAAAGAAATCTTTAATTTCATTTTTACGCTGCCACTTCTTTTCCTTTTTATCATAGGCATAATTAATTAAATTTCGGTTGTGGGCCATAATCATTGCAAAAACATGTTCTGCAATCGGCTTACCATAAACTCCACTGGAATTTGTGAGCACAATATCCTGATTCTGATAAATTTCCTTATTGGCATAACGATCAACACCTGCACTGGGCAGGTGCAGCCATTTTAGATTCTCAGATTTTTTAACTAAATCTGTTTTGGGCCAGCCAAATACTATTTCACTTTTTTTAATTAATTCAGAATAATCGCTGCTTGATTCTACAACATCAAATTTTATTTCCGGGGCAATTCCTCGAATCTCAGCTTCAGCTTTCTGGGGCAGATCAAATATTTCATTTGTTAAAACTAAAATACTGCTCATTTTATCCCTCCATATTTAGAGCAAACTTCAATTATCAATTAAATAATTTAATAATTTTCAGTTAGATTTAACTTTCCAGTTCCTCAATTTTATTTTTAATAACTTCCATAATTTCCGCTGCAGTTTTTTCTCCTTCAATTTTTAAGACAGGACATTCTAATTTCTGCATCCATTCTTCGTGAGTTCTCTTATTTCTGATTTCTGTCTGATCATAGTCATATCTGGCAGCTGAATCTAAAAACTTCTGATGCCGCTCAAACATTTTCCCACCCGGTAAAACTGCACTTCCAAACCTTTTTTGTTCTCTACTCTTTAAGCGCTGCAGTCTGATATTTATTGGAGTCCAGAGATAAATTACCAGATCAAATTTTTCCATAAAAATATCTCCCCAGCCGCAAAAAGAACCACTAATAATCCAAGCTGATTCATTTTTAAGATCCTTTTCAAGCAGCCGGCGTCTTTGCTCAATAGAACGCAGATGCTGATATGGTGGTTCAGTCGGTTTCCAAAAATAATTATCTGCGTCAAAATGAGCCAGATTGTATTCTTTGCTCAGCTTTCTACCGATAGTTGTAGTTCCAGAACCTGACGGCCCCAGAATATGTATGTGATTAATCATCTATCTGCCCCTTATTATAAAAATTAATTGCTCTTTAAAGTTATTATTCGATAAATTTAGCTCATTACCTGCTTTTAAAACAAAATTTCGGCTGTTCCTCCCATAATACCATTGCCAATATGTCCGACTTTAATTGTATTACCTCTAACTAATCCTAAAAAACCAAGAAATCCCAGACGCCAACCATAATTATTTTTGTTCATAAATAATTTCTGCTGAGTTCTTTAATTTATTTTTTTTGAGTTGTAATTATCAGAGGTATTGAGCTTAATTCTCTATACTGATCACCACCGGGACTTCCCCATATATTTTCAACTTTAAAACCTGCTGCCTGTAAATCCGCTTCCAGTTCACTTTTACAGAGTGGATAAAGTTCTATTTTATTTTCTGATAAAATTTGATCATTAAAATGATCGATCAATTTAGTTTTAAAATATATTATATTTTCGGTTTTATCATATTCATAATTGCGCTCAAAGCGGACAGAATCATCTTTGCTGTAAATTGTTGGTAAACCATCTAAATTCAACTCCAGAATTCGCTGATAATTAACTATCTGGATAAATATTTTCCCATTTTCTTTTAATAATCCTGCTGCCAGGGCCAAAAATTCTTTGATTTCCTCTTTTTTTAGATGAACCAGTACATTGCCAATGACATAAATTCCATCAAAACTGGCTGATTTAAATTTTCTACTCAAATTTAACATTCCCAGTCGATAAAAATCAACTTTAATCCTGGCTTTTTTCATTTTGGATTCTGCTATAGAAATCATCTCTGCATCAAGATCAACTGCCTGAACCTGATAACCCTTTTCAGCCAGAGCCAGAGCATAACTCCCTGTACCACAGCCGACATCCAGAAGTCTAATATCTTCTCTTTTTTCCTTCAAATCTTTAAATGTATTATCTATCAGCTCAAGCTTTTTAGAATTGAGTGGAAAAATTTTATCATAGTTTTTGCTGAATTCAGAATAAAATTCCATTTTGATCATCTCCTGTGACATTTATAATTAAAATACTTATTATTTGAATTAGCTGTAACTCCAAAAAATCCTGCTTTTAAAAAAGAAAAGCCCTACACTTAACTAATTTACAATTCTTGATATCCCTGCATTTTCCTTTAAAAAACAAAATGTTCTTCGGACAATCTGTAATACAGTAAGGTTAAATTTTGTTGACAGCAAAAATTATGAAGCTATAAATATTATCCACAGCAAACCATTAGGTATAATTTCCCGGCTAATAAAAAAACCTCTCTCAGCTGCAAACTAAAAGAGGTCTTTTCAAAATAATTTAATTTTTATATTTTTTATCATTAATGTTTCCTCCAACATAGCCACCATTCTGAACATTCGACTTCCCCCTGCTTAATTAACTCTTCTCTTTTTTCGACATGTGACTTATTATTGTCTGGATCCTTAACTAATTCATAATCAAACACTTGATTATCTGCCCAGTTAAGCTTGAATTGCTTCTTTTCGGTCATTTTTCTCACTCCTTAATTTGATTGATATTGATTACTAATTTCAATTATAGTAAAGTTGAGCTAATTTGTCAAGTATGAAATAAAAAAAAGAACAGCCCTGGGGACTGCTCAATTTAACTTTATAGCCCAATAAAGAACAAAATATTTTAAATAAACTTCTTAATATTCTTTTTAAAATCAAGACTATAAATCACTTATCAAGCTCTGTCAGTACAACACCAATTAAACCAGGTCCGGTATGAACTACCATAACCGGACTGATCTCACTAAAATATGTCTCTTTAACCTGGGCCAGCCGCTTAAACCTGTCCAGAAGTCCCTGAGCTTCTTCTTCAGCTGCTGCATTCATCACATCTATAACATATTCCCTGCCTTCCTGTAATCTTTCTTTGATTATGGAATACATTTTCTTCAGTGAGCGTTTACGACCACGAACTCTTTCGAAGGTGAAATATTCACCCTCATCATCAATGGCAATTATCGGCTTAATATTTAAAAATTCAGCAATTGTTCCAGATACTTTGCCGATTCTACCACCTTTTTTCAGATACTTAAGAGTTTCTACCACAAAAAAGACCTCAATTTTATCTTTTTTAGCTTCAACTTTTTCAATAATCTCAGCAAAGCTTAATTCTCCCTTTTCAACTAAAGAATTAGCATAGAGCACAAGTCTCCCCAGTCCTTTAGAAAGCATCTTTGAATCAATTACTTCTACTTCTATTCCCTCAATCTGATCAGCCACCATCATACAGTTACTATAAGTTGCAGAAAGACCACTTGAAATATGAACAGAAATGATATGGGTATATCCTTCATTTTTCAGCTCATTATAAACATCCATAATCTCCTGAGGAGAAGGCATAGATGTAGTTGGTATCTCACGCTCAAAACTCTCATAAACCTCTGCTGGAGTGATATCAACCCGATCATGAAACTGCTGGTCACTATAAATTACTTTTAGTGGAATCGATTTAATTCCAAACTTCTCTAAATCATCTCTGGTTAAATCAGAAGTGCTGTCTGTTACAACTGCAATTTTTTCCTGCATAATTATTTCTCCTTTATTTAATGTCTTTCAGCCAACTATTTCCTTAACAAAGTTTATTATAGCAGATTTTTATGCTTTTGGGCAAATTGCTGATCATAATTTACTACCTTTTATTTTTACCTACCGGTTACCTGTCAGTTTTTATCGAAAATTAAAATAAAACAGCTCCAATTCTTTTATAAGAATCAAAGCCGCCTCAAGATTTATAGAATTTATCTTGTTAAATTCCTGATAATTTCTTCAAATTCTTCTCTGGAAATTTCACCCCTGGCATAACGCTGACGGGCTATTTCTTCCGCATCATCTCTATGGCTGCTTAACTGCTGCTCATTATATCGGAAATGACTATCTCTTTGACTGTAATTATTATTTTCATTACTTCTCTGAACAATAAAATAAATTACTGCGGCCAGGATAATAAACCAGAAAAAGATCATAAAACCTCCACCTCCCCAGAAACTGTCAAATCCCATATGGCCAAATCTCCCCATATGTCCGAGTCTAAACATAATATCACTACTCCTTATTTAAACTAAAGTACTTTACTTAATTATATCATAAGGGGCAAATATGAAGGAAATATGAATTTAAAAACTTTATTTTCTTTAATAGTATTTACTTCTCGTTTTTCGACATAAAACGACAGGTAAACTGTAGATGCACATTTTATTTAGTAAAATAATCTACTCCAGCCTGAAAGAGTTTTTGATCTTTTTCCCCACTAATATTTTTGGCTACATTTTTCCCAATTCGCTCAGAATGTCCCATCTTACCAAAGACTCTGCCCTCTGGACTGCAGATTCCCTCTACAGCAGCAATTGATCCATTTGGATTATAAGGAATCTCCATTGTTGGATTCCCCTCTAAATCTACATACTGAGTGACAATTTGGCCATTCTGCTTAAGCTTTCTGAGTTCTGCTGGTTCTGCTGCAAAACGTCCTTCTCCATGAGAAACCGGAATGGAATGAATATCTCCAGTCTTTACGTTTGCAAGCCAGGGAGATTTTGTAGAAACAATTTTTGTATTTACCATCTGAGAAACATGCCGTCCAATTGTATTATAAGTCAAAGTTGGTGAAGCCTCCGTTAAGTCTCTAATTTCACCATAGGGTAAGAGTCCAAGTTTAACCAGAGCCTGAAAGCCATTACAGATTCCAAGCATTAAACCATCTCTATTATTTAATAACTCCATTACTGCAGCTTTAATTTCTGGATTTCTAAATACTGCCGCAATAAACTTACCGGAACCATCAGGCTCATCACCGGCACTAAATCCACCCGGCAGCATTATAATCTGAGAATCACTGATTAAAGCAGCCATCTTTTCAATTGAATCTTTTACCTGTTCTGGTTCTAAGTTTTTAAAGATAAAGGTTTCGACTTCAGCTCCAGCTTCTCTAAACTGTCGGGCTGTATCATATTCGCAGTTTGTTCCCGGAAAAACAGGAATTAAAACCCTGGGTTTAGCAACTTTTATCTGCGGACTAAAACTCTGCTCACTCTGAAAATGGTCAAGGTTTAATAATTCTTTTTCTATCTCCGGCTCAACTAAAGCAGTTATTTCATCTTCTGCCACCTCAGTTTTATAGATTTTCTCCAGCGGTTCTTCCCAGCTTTTAAGTGCTTCGGCTATTGAAATTTTTATTCCATTAATTTTAATTACTTCTTCTTTGATAGTCTTTCCAATTACTTTAAAATCTAAGTCATTAAACAATATTTCTGGCTCAAAAGCTGCTGGAACTTCTAAAATTAGAGCGCCATATTCTGGTGAAAATAGCTCCTCCTGATCCAGTTTAGCGGTAATTTCGGCTCCGATTTTATTGCCAAAACTCATCTTAGAAATTGCTTCAGCCAGTCCACCAATTGTAATCGCAGAGGCAGCATAAATCTTTGCTTCTGAAATTAATTTCTCAACCCTGCTGTAATTCTTTTTTAGTTTGGCTATATCAGGCATTTCAGCTTCATCCCGCTCAACCGGAAGATAAACTAACTTACTACTATCTTTTTTGAATTCAGGTGAAATAACATTGTTAACATCAACTGTATCTACTGCAAAAGAAACTAAAGTTGGAGGTACATCGATATCTTTAAAGGTTCCAGACATACTGTCCTTCCCACCAATTGCAGGCAGCTCAAAATCTTTCTGTGCTCTGTAAGCTCCAAGCAGGGCACTAAATGGCTTTCCCCAGCGCTCCGGATTATTTCTCAGACGCTCAAAATATTCCTGGAATGTGAATCTGATTTTAGAATAATCTCCACCGGCGGCAGCAATTTTGGCAACTGATTCAATCACTGCATAGAGGGCTCCGTGGAAAGGACTCCAGGTTGTTAATTTAGAATCATAGCCGTGGCTCATAATTGTACCTGTATTTGTTTCTCCCTTGATTAAAGGGATTTTTGCTGTCATAGCCTGAGTTGGTGTCAGCTGATATTTACCCCCAAAGGGCATTGTCACACTGCCGGCTCCGATTGAACTGTCAAACTTTTCGATCAAACCTTTTTGACTGGCCACATTGAGATCAGCAAGATTCTGCAGCCACTTATCTTTCAAATTTTTCGTTTCCGGCAGACGCTCCCCTGCAGCCTTTTTGAAATAGTTTTCGGCTGCTATCGGTTTTGAGACCTTAACCTCAGTTTTTTGAGCTGCTCCATTTGTATCCAGAAAAGCCCGGCTTAGATTAACAATCTGATCATCATTCCATTCCATAATTAAACGGTGGTGATTCTTAACCTCTGCTGCTACAGCGGCTTCCAGATTTTCCTCTGCTGCCAGCTGAATAAATTTTTCCACATCCGCTGCCTCAATCACAACCGCCATTCTTTCCTGCGATTCGGATATCGCAAGTTCTGTTCCATCTAAACCCTCATATTTTTTTGGTACAGCATCCAGATTAATCTCCAGAGCATCAGCCAGCTCACCAATGGCAACCGAAACTCCTCCGGCTCCAAAGTCATTACAGACTTTTATCTTTTTGCTGACCTCAGGATTTCTAAACAGGCGCTGAATCTTTCTTTCAGTTGGGGGATTACCTTTCTGTACTTCCGCACTGCTTTCTTCTATTGAGTCTTCAGTATGCACTTTAGATGACCCTGCTGCACCCCCACAGCCATCACGTCCTGTTTTACCACCTAAAAGCACAATTATATCTCCGGGCAGCGCCTCACCGCGCACTACATTTTCTTTAGGTGCTGCTGCAATAACTGCTCCAATCTCCATATGTTTGGCCAGATACCGCTCATTATAAATTTCGTTAACCATTCCGGTTGCCAGTCCAATCTGATTTCCATAAGAACTGTAGCCGTCAGAGGCTTCCTGCACAATTTTCTTCTGCGGCAATTTTCCTTTTAAAGTCTCTTCAATCGGAGTCCTGGGGTCTCCAGCACCAGTAATCCGCATTGCCTGGTAGACATAAGAGCGGCCGGAAAGAGGGTCTCTAATCGCACCACCAAGACAGGTTGCTGCACCACCAAAGGGTTCAATTTCCGTTGGATGATTGTGAGTTTCATTTTTAAACATAACAAGCCAATCTTCCTCCTGACCATCAACATCTACAGTCACTTCAATGCTGGCAGCATTTACCTCATTTGAAATCTCTAAGTCTTCTAATTTACCTGCTGCTCTTAATTCTTTCATGCCCAGCAGAGCAATATCCATCAGGCAGATATCTTTTTCCTGATCCCGATAAATCTTCTGGCGGCCATTTAAATACTCCTGATAAGCTTTTTTAATTCCCTGAGTAAATTTATTCTCTTCTATTTCGACATTTTCAATTTTTGTTAGAAAAGTTGTATGGCGGCAGTGATCAGACCAGTAAGTGTCAAGTACTCTGATTTCTGTAATTGTCGGATTTCGGTTTTCTTCATCTCTAAAATATTTCTGACAATGTTTCAAATCAGCTAAACTCATCGCCAGACCAAGTTCGGCTAACAAATCTTTTAAACCCTGTTCATCAGCTTCAATAAATCCTGCTGCAGTTTTTACCTTTTCCGGCACTTTATACTGCATTTCCAGACTGGCTGGTTTTTTAAGTGCTGCCTCTCTGGAATCAACCGGATTTATATAATAGTCCTTAATTTTATCTATTTCTGCTTTACTTAAATCTCCTTTCAAAATGAAAACCCGGGCCGCCCTGACAGTCGGCTTCTCATCATTATTTAAAATCTGAATACACTGTTCGGCGGAATCAGCCCGCTGATCATACTGCCCCGGAAGATACTCAACAGCAAAAATTTCTTCATCAGCTGCAGTCTCAATTCCTTCCTGATGGATTAGATCAACAGGTAACTCAGCTAAAATTGTTTCACAGGCTTCCTGATAGGCCGAATTAGAAATATCTGTAATATCATAGCGATTAAGCAGCCTGAGTCCTTCTAAATGATCAAGTACAAGACTCTCTCTAAAATCATGCAAAAGCTCCTCAGCTTCGACATCAAAACCTTCCTTTTTCTCAACAAAAACCCGTCTGATCTTATCTGACATTTTAAGCGCCCCTTTTTGGAAATTTTTAAAAACTAGAATTCATAGTTCAATTGCAAGACATTTTTTAAATTAAAGCTGTTAATTCTAAATAAGAATATTGATAAGTGACTCTAAAAAATTATTAGTATATCTTGTTGAGTATTTTGATTTAATTAGCTCAAAAAATACGAGGTTTTTTGCTGACTGCACAACAGGAGGTTGTGATCAGGAAGGCAAGCTAATTAAATCAAAATATGAAACCTAGTTATTCTTTAATTTTTTACCGGAATGATATCAATATTCTTATTTAGAATTAACTTTTATAAGAATAAAAAATCATCTTGCAATTTAATTATAGAATGATACAATTGAGAAGTAAAATTAATAACACTAATACTATTAATAAGGAGAGCTAATCAATGGCTTTAAATTATGAATTATATAAAGTATTTTATCAGGTAGCGTCAGACTTAAGTTTTTCAAAGGCAGCTGAAAAACTATTTATTTCTCAATCTGCAGTCAGTCAAAATATTAAAAATCTGGAAAAAGAATTAAAAACTGAATTATTCATTAGAAGCACCAAAAAAGTACGGCTAACCGAAGCGGGGAAAATACTATTTGAGCATATTGAGCCGGCTTTTAATTTAATTGAAAGTGGAGAAAAAAGCATCAGAGAAATCAATTCTTTAGAAAGAGGAGAAATTCATATTGGTGCTAATGATACAATCTCTAAGGATTATCTGCTTCCTTATTTAAAAAAATATCATCATCTTTACCCAGAAATACAGATTCAGATTACAAATAGAACCTCCAGCACCTGTATTGACCTCCTGCAGCAGAACAAAGTTGATCTAATCATCAGCAATCTTCCCAATCCAAAAATCACTGATCAGATGGAATGTCAGGAAATTTTCAGTTTTAATGATATTTTTATAGCAGGCAGTGAATTTAAAGACTTGAGAAAAAAAGAAATTAAACTGAGGGAAATACAAAATTATCCTCTCTTAATGCTGGAAGCAAAAACTACAACCCGAAAATTTCTGGAGAATGCTTTAACTAAACTGGATATCGAAATTGAGGCTGCAGTTGAACTCGGAAGTGTTGACTTATTAATCGAAATGACAAAAATTGGTCTTGGTATTGCTCTGGTCCCCGAATACTGTCTCGACCTCAAAGAAGAAGGTTTATTTGCAGTTAAGACAAAAGAAAAACTGCCAGCAAGAAAACTGGCAGTGATGAAAATGAAAAATATTCCAATTTCAAAATCAGCAGATAAATTTATACAGATAATTACTGATGGGCTTTATTAATAAAAACAATGAACAAATATCCTTCGGACAATCTGCAGTACAGTAAGATTAAATTTTCTTGATAGCGGAAATTATGAAGCTATAAAATATTACCCACAACAAACCATTAGGTATAATTTCCTGGCTAATAGAAAATTTGAGCCATTCTAACTAAAAATAATTATTTAAGGTCTTCATAAAACTTTCCAGCTAATTCAAATTTTGAACCCCTGTATTTAAGCAAATTAACATCTTTTCTGCAGGCCTTTTTAACCGCTATTTGTTCAAAATCCTTACCTTCTACTAAAATAACAGCTGAAATATCAGCTAACAGAGCCACACCAACAGTCACCAGACCATCTAAAATAGTCAGCCAGATATTACCTTCTTCTGCCATTTTCATTACATCATGAGGTTCATCACCAAAATAAACACCATTAATTTCAGCATCCAGATTGTTTCCTGCGACTACTTCCAGTTTGTATTTTTCTGCAAATTCTCTTACTGTCATCTTTAATCCCCCCTAAAATTTAATTAATAGCTTATTTAATATATTCTCGCTAACTAAAATATTTCCTTCTTTTGAGCAGTATTCATACTCAATCCTGCAGTCTCAGCACTTAAGTCAAAGAAATCTATAATGGTGGCAGCTATATCACTGAAACTGTCACGACAGCCGAGCTCAAGGTCTGCAGGCACATTTTTGCCATAAACTAAAAGGGGAACAAATTCTCTGGTATGATCAGTTCCTTTATAAGTAGGATCACAGCCGTGATCAGCAGTAATGATTAAAAGATCTCCCTCTTTCATGGCAGCTTTAATTTCAGGAATTCTCTGATCAAAATTCTTTAACGCTTCAGCATAACCTTCTACATTTCTGCGGTGGCCGTAATTCTGATCAAAATCAACTAAATTAGTAAAAATTAATCCCTTTTCAGTCTGTCCAATATATTCAATAGTTTTATCAATTCCATCCATATTATTTGAAGTAGTAATAGAATTAGAAATTCCGCTGTGATTGAAAATATATGTTATTTTTCCAACTGCATTTACTTCTAAACCCTCATCTTTAAGATAATTGAGAACTGTAGGCTCCGGAGGAGTCAGAGAAAAATCTTTTCGTCTTTCTGTTCGTTCAAAGCTGCCGGGCTTCCCCTCAAAAGGACGGGCGATAACTCTGGCTGCTGCATGCTCCCCCCGCAGAATTTTTCTTGCTTTTTGGCAGTAATCGTAGAGTTCTTTGACCGGTATTACATCTTCGTGGGCTGCTATCTGGAATACACTATCTGCAGAAGTATAAACAATTGGTTTTCCTGTCTCCATATGCTTTTGACCTAGTTCTTCGATAATAACTGTACCTGAGGCCGGTTTATTACCCAGTGTTTCCCTTCCAATTGCCTTCTGGAACTGATCCATTACCTCAGCTGGAAAACCATCAGGATAGGTAGGAAAAGGCTTTTCTGAAATCAAGCCAGCGATCTCCCAGTGTCCAGTAGTAGTATCTTTACCCTTTGATTTCTCTGCTGCTTTTCCATAAGCTCCCTCAGCCTCAAGCTCAGAATCAAGACCTTTAATTGGTTCTATTTTCCCCAACCCCAGCTTTTCTAAATTTGGCAGCTCAAGTCCACCTATCTCAGCCGCAATATTCTGCAGTGTTGCAGCTCCCTGATCACCATAATACTCTGCATCTGGCAGTTCTCCAATCCCAACACTATCCATTACTATCAAAATCACTCTCTTAAACTTTTTCAAAATATCACCCCTAAATTATTAATGTTTATGTTGTTAGACGTCAGACTTTTTTTGAAAAATTTTATTTCTTAAATAAAACTCATTATTTAGTCTGAGCCTTAATATCTGTAACTAATGATGCTAAAGATTTATCCTTTAAATCCGGAATTAAAATCCCCATTATCTGATAGAGATATAGAAATTCATTTAGCAGCTCTTCCCTGTCTTCTTCTGGAAGATTCCCCTCTACTTCCATAAATTCCTCTAGATTATCATTGATATTACTAAATGATCGAAATAATTTACGAACCGGATTGTGGGAATTCTTATCACTATCGACATCCCAGTACTCTTTCATTTTCATTCTTTCTCGTTTTAAAAGTACTGCCGCAACTGCTTCTTCCATCGGAATATGAAGATACTTATAAAATAAATCTAGTACCTCCTGTGTTTCTTTACGGCTCAAATTGTGTTTAATTACTGCATCCAGCAGCTGATTGGCTTTATTAGGATCCCCTGTTTTAGATGACAGGGCATGAGCCAGGCTCAAATGGGATAAGGTTATAGGAGAGTCTTCTTTTAAGACTTCTTTTTGATATTTTTCCTTCATCTCCAGAATGTTAAGCCAGAGAGTTAAAGTTGTTCTGGCAACACCAAGTTTTTCAGCTGCATCTTTTTTACTCAGATTATTAGCTTCCATAAATTTATTAATAGAAGTTGCTCTCTCCAGAGGATTTAAATCCTGCCGCTGCAGGTTCTCAATCAGCTGGATCTGCCTAAATTTTTCTGGTGAAACTTCAGCTTCCAAAATCACTGCTGCTATTTTTTCTCGTTCTTCTTTTTTAACAGCCCTCAGTCTTCTTTCCCCTGCAATTAAAAGATAATGATTATCCTTTTTCTGAACTATAATCGGCTGCAGCTGCCCCACTTCTGCAATCGATTTTGCCAGGCTGTCTATTCTTGCCTCCGAAAAATTCTGTCTCACCTGATCCGGCCGACTTTCTATCTCCCGCAGTGATATCTCCTTATATTTCATTTTTACCCCCCATTTAAAGTTTTATTTGAATCATAACTCAAAATAGCTTTCATAAAATTGATTTTTATTCGCTTTTAACATATTATATTATTAGATTGTACTTAAAATTAACTACTAAATTAAAATTTTAACTTTAGCCAAATAATAAATCTCAAAGGAGCATTTAAGATGGAAAAACTATCTGATATAAATAGTTTAACAAAAAAACTGAAGAAAATAAACTACCTGAAGGTAGAAAAAAATAAAAATTTAGCTGAATTTGCAAGTTTTAAGGTTGGAGGACCTGCAGACCTTTTTCTAACACCGGAGAAAATCACAGCTGTAAAAGAACTAATGCCGCTGATTACTAATTCCACTATCCCCTATTTTATTTTAGGAAAAGGCAGCAATTTAATTATTTCCGATAAAGGTTATAGAGGTATTATTATCTACACCGGCAGTTTGAATCACTATCAATTTGAAGGTAATCAAATTACTGCAGAATCTGGACTGGAGCTTAAAGAAATTGCAGATCTGGCCTACGAAAATTCTCTCAGCGGTTTTGAATTTGCAGCTGGAATCCCCGGTTCACTGGGAGGCGCACTCTATATGAATGCCGGAGCCTATGGCAGAGAAATGAAAGATGTAATTATTAAAGCACAATTTATTGATCAAAAGGGGAAATTAATTGAACTCAGTAAAGCCGAACTAAAACTTGAATACAGAACAAGTATTTTACAAAAAGAAGATCCAGACTGGACTGCAGTCAATGTTACAATCAAACTTAAAAAATCTAAAAAAAATTTAATCAAGGCAAAAATGGATGAACTGCACAATAAGCGCTGGAGCAAGCAGCCGATGGAATTACCGAGTGCCGGCAGCATTTTTAAAAGACCTCCTGGACACTATACCGGTCCCCTGATCGAAGAGGCAAAAATGAAAGGGTTTCAAATTGGCGGCGCCCAGGTTTCTACCAAACATGCAGGCTTTATAGTCAATAAAGATCATGCTACAGCTGAAGATATAGTCAAACTAATTGAAAAAGTTAAAAAAGAAGTTTATAAAATAAGCGGAGTCCAACTTGAAGTCGAACCCCGTTTTTTAGGTGAATTTTAATCGAGCAGTTCCTCCTTTTTACTGCGGGGGAGCTGTTTGATTTCATATTCTCTTTTCTGGGCCAGACTGCGGTTTTTAAAGGATTCCTGATGCCGAAGCTTAACCGGCAGACGTCCCCGCGTATATTTAGCTCCCTGACCAGCATTATGTTCTTCCAGTCTCCGCTCTATGTCAGTGGTATAGCCTGTGTAAAGACTGCCGTCACTGCATTCAACCACATAAATATAATGTAAATCATTAGACTTATTATCTTTAATAACTTCTAGTTCTTCTTTATTTTTTGCCATATTCCTGAATATATTTGCCGAGTGCTCGTAAGTGCTCTTTTTCTTCTTCAATTAACTGATTAACAGCTTCAATAGTTTTACCTTCATTGTAATCACACATTTCACGATAAAATAAAATAGAATCTTTTTCAGCCTGAATAGCAAGTTTTAAAGCTTTTTCTACATCATTTAAAGCTTCAACTGATTCGTCACTGTCATCTTTAGGAAAAACAGAATACTCAATTAAATAATTAAAATAGGCACTTACATCCTCTTCATAGAGGTAATCTGCGTTATCGTCTCCCTCACGCAGTTCCTCAGTTAAAGCTACAAATTTTTCATAATGATCCTGTTCATCCTGAGCTAATCTTTTAAAGAGTTCTCTCAAATCTCTATTTTCTGCTGCCTCAGCGTGCTTTAAATAAAACTTTTTTCCTCTTTTTTCAATATCCTTAGCCATTTCCATAACTTCTAAGGCATTAAATCTTTCTTTCACTGTAAATCCCTCCAGATTGTAATTATTTTGATAATGCTTTTGCAGTATGAGTGTTATAATAACTTTCTTTTCAAGCATTTATTTATCCAAATTATATCATATATTTGGGATTATTTAAATAAAAAAAAGGCCCAGCTCAAAAGCCGGGCTGTTTTAGTTATTTGAGGCAGAACTTATTTAGATTATTCTAAACTATAATCTAAATTAAAACTGATAACCTAAGGAAACAGTTAACTTGGAATATTCAACATCTACGTTATTACCAGGTACATGAAAATCATCTGCTTCACCATTATTGACTGAATACATAACTTCTGCACTCATATTACTTGCTAAATCCATACCGGCACCTACTGCATAATACATACCACCAGAAGTATCGCCAGTACTATCCATATCAAAGGTATTATAGCCTAAGTGACCTAAGAAATAATAGGGACTGTTCTGCATATTATAGTGAGCTAAAGCATAGAAAGGAACAAAATTTAGAGAATCGTTTAAACCATTATCATCTAAATCACGATCTAATTGATACTGAACTCCACCACCAAAGGTCCACTCAGAAGTATAAGGAACTTTATATTCTCCAACAAGTGTAAATCCAGACTCTACATCTGTATCACCATAACCATCAATATCTGCTTCTCCACCAAAATCAATTGCACCTTTAATATCCCAGTAACCTGGAACCTGAGCCATAGAAGCAGCAGAAATCCCGACAACTAAAAAAGCTGCTAAAAATAAAACTAAGACTGTTTTTTTCATGATTAATACCTCCATTTAATTTTTTAAAATAAATTTTTTAACCAGCATCGCCTCAAAAATAAAAGTGTTTTCTACATTTTAATTTTATCATATTAAATATTAATATCAACCAGCGCAGTTATGCCGACACCTTCAATTCGATCAATATTTTTAATATCAACTGGATTAGTAGTGTTAACTGGTATTAAGGCTCTAATTCTAAAATCTCCGCCTCTAAAATCGCCTTCAAGCTGAGCAACCGCCTTTACTTTCTTCACTTTTTCTTTTGGCCCGGAAACCTGGACTGCACCAGCATAAGAGTTAGAACCAACCGTTACTATTGGTACTACTTTTGTTTCCTCTTTAACTTCTACTCCATTATTTAAAGTTAAAGTATTAATAAAATTATTTATCGGCTCTGCAAATTGGTCTACAACAACCCCTATTCCAACAGTCTTTAAAATTGATCCTAATATATTAGAATCAGCTCTTGTCACAGTAGAAACAACTGGCAGAATTATAACTGCAAGCATCAATACTAGTGCAATAATTTTATAAAAGTTTTTCATTTTCTCATCTCTCCTAATATTATATAATCTACAACTTTATTAAAACTCGTAACCCAGCTCTAAACCCACTCTATCATCTTCTTCCTCAAAATCATAAGCAAAATATAAATCTAAAGCTATTGGTTTTAAACCCAGCAAATATAGTTTTGAGTTCAAACCTATGCCAGCAGTTTCTCCACTATTTTCTTCATTTTCGTAATAATCGGCAAACAAATAAGCTCCTATATCTGTAGTCTGGAAAAATCCGCCGAGGTGAATCGGATCAATAAATTGGTGATTATAGTTGAAATCTAAAGCAGCCTGAAATTCTGTTGTCTCAGATAAAGACTGCCCTCTATAAATTATTGGAGAATCTAATAAATTAGTATTATTATAAACTATACTGCTTTCTAAATTCCATTTGGAGCCAAGATCTAAATGGATAATATTAGATGATAACACTTTTGCCTCTGACCTATCGATATTATAGATAAAATCATTTTCTGTCTCAAAATCAAATAAATTACCTGTTTTACCAAAGCTGCTGCTCAGTAAATAATATTCTTCATTTCTTTGCTGTCCATAGCCCAGAGAACTCTGAAAATAATCAGCAAAATATTTAATTTCAAAACGATAGTCATCTTTGGTCTCAGACTGATAATCATTTGCATAAGCTAAGAAAAGATCGGTCCTTTTGGTCAGTTTTTTCAACTCAAGGCGAGCTTCATATCCTTCATTAAAAAAATCATCACCCTTTATATCAAAAGATAAATTATCTTTTTTTAATTCTATTCCTGTCTGAAAATTATCTTCAAAAGGAACTATCAGTTCCTGATCAAAATAAGATTGATCATGTCCATAATTCAAAAATAGTGATCTATCACTACCATCGACAATAAAGCGATTATTTTCAAGATCATTTAAAATATCCTGAATATTTACTTTTTCTTTTTCTTCATATTTATAAAATTCAATTTCTCTTTTTTCTAATTCTTGTTTTAAAGAAGGTATTATTTTTTTTGTGCTTTGATAACCATGTTTTACTAATTTAGGAGCCTGATTAAAATCCATAAAGGTGTAATCATCTACATCAATATCAATAACAAAATCAGCATAATTTTTTATTATCTGTTGAGAATAATTATCCTGTATGATATTTAAAAATCTATTAATAGAAGCTGAAGCACTATTAAATGTTTCGTGATTTTCCTTTGGAAAAGAAGTAGTAGCAATTACAAAATCTGCTCCCAAAACTGCGGCAGCCTTAGCGGGAGTTGCTTCCAAAATTCCTGCATCCATAAAATATCTGTCATTACGAGTTTCAATTGGAAAATAAATTGGAATTGAATAAGAACTCTGGATAACTTCTGATATTCTACCACTAGTGGTAATATATTTTTTTCCTTCCCCAAGTTCAAAACTCAAAAGGGCTGCGGGAGTCTGAAAATTTTCTAACCTTTTATTAGGTGCAATCTCTTCTAAAAAAAGATTTAGCTTTTTAGTATCAATTAAAGAACCACTACCACCGATACCTGGTTCAACAAGCCGCCCAAATGAAGTAGTTGTTACTACATCAAGCATCTGCTCAGTATTTAAACCACTTCCATAGAGCACACTGACTATTGCTCCCATGCTGGTCCCTATCATAAAATCAAAAGGTATTCCTGCTTCCTCTAAAGCTTTGATTACACCAAAATTAACCATTGCTCTGGCCCCTCCACCTGAAAGAGCCAGACCAACAACAGGACGCCTTAAATTACTATATTTAGCAGTAAAATCATCATAATTTTCTACTAAATAACTTTCTCCTCCCAATTCAATTTCTGTCACCTCAAGCTCATTTGCCTGCTCTGCATAAACAGATGTAGAAAAAACAATTATTACTATCCAAATAAACAAAACTATTTTTTTCATTATCTCACCCTCGATGAAAAACTAAGTAAGGATAATTATCCTTCATTATCTACATTATACTATATAATACCTGTTATTTCTAGCTTTTTACTCGAATAATATCTCAGATTCAGATTTTACTTTTAAACTAAAATAAAATATAATATTAGTGTAGAGGAGATTTTTGTCTAAAGTCGCAAATCAATAATCTAAAAAGGAGGAATCATTTATGCCACAT
>Ga0247721_100044_pt1 | contig 72413 bp, 113 predicted proteins | sample MSEWel2017_08_16_FD_189089 | JGI IMG/M metagenome (GOLD analysis project Ga0247721, IMG submission 189089) | Subsurface sediment microbial communities from gas well in West Virginia, United States - MSEEL Well Study Marcellus 3H_2017_08_16 | ecosystem: Environmental > Terrestrial > Deep...
ATGATCACCTCCATTTTTTGCATTAAAAAAGACACCCTTTCAGGAGTCTACGAAGTTATTGCATATATTAATGACGCTATTGCTACAAGCCACCCGCCCCATTTTCTAATTGTTTCTGCTAATTCATATTTACCTTGTGATGTATTACTAATCTCACTTATCTTCTTTTCATTTTCAGCAGAAAGTTTCAGGGTTTCTCCTAAATCTTGTCTTAATCCATTATATTTTCTAATTATCTCTCTAGTCTCTGATAATTCATCATGCAGCCTTTGGATCATCTCGAATAGATCCTTATTACTATACCATTGTTGCTTTTCATCACCTGCCATTCTAATACCCCCCTTCCAAGTCCATACCCCTAAATACTTTCTTTTTTAGATTATGACTGTTGCAGTGCTTAAGAATTCCTAAATATGACTGGATAGTAGAGTTTAGCTCATCATATTCTATCTCTCCTTCCTCATACTTGCGTTTTTTATACTTGATATTCTTTCTCATTTTCTTTTTAGTGCTCTTGCGAAGTTTACGATGTGTCGGCCAAATAACATAACCCATGAAATCAATACCCAGTGTTATTGGTCTTACCGCAGTCTTATTGTTAAGCTTTAGTTCTAAATATTCATCTAAGAATATTTCTATCTCTTTCCTGATTCTGTGTAACTCTTTCTTGCTCTTACCTAGAATAACGAAGTCATCCATATACCTTATATAGTGTCTAACTCTAAGAGTATGCTTAACATACTTATCAAGCCAATCTAAATATATATTAGCAAATAGTTGCGACATTAAGTTTCCAATTGGTATTCCTATTCCTTTGATTTTCTCTTTCTCAAAATGATGGTCTCCTAATTGAATTCCAAACTCTCCATCGTCTTTCTTAATGATAGTCCAGAGCAAGTCTAATGTATCCTGACATCCTATCTTCCTTCCAATAATCTGTATTAATCTTTTGTGATTAATCCTGTAGAAGTATTTAGCTATGTCAGCTTTGAGATAATAAGTTTTTCCTGGACTCCTATCCATCTTTCTTAGCCAATACTGCAACTGATCAGCAGCATAATGAGTACCTTTGCCTTTTCTGCAAGCACAAGAATATTGATAGAATACTTTATCAAAGATAGGATATAATTGACGATATATTGCCCACTGGACTACTCGATCACGAAAAGGTAACGCCATAATTAACCTTTGTTTTGGTTCGTACACGTAAAATTGATGATATTCACCTGGTGTATATTCTTTGTGGATTAGTTCATTTTGGATTTGAATAAGGTTAGATTCTAATTGTGAGCTAAATTTCAGTACTTGATTTTGATATCTTTTAGATTTTCTAGCTTCTCTATAAGATAAATATAAGTTTTCGAAATCATATATCTTAGAGTATAAATTTCTTATCTTTTTAGGAATAGTATCACTCCTAGATTGATGTTGTGCCGAGCGTAACAACTTTCGACTAAGCTACTAGTTGTTTTCTCGGCAATTTATATTTTTTGCTGGATTGACCTTTGAGGTATCTCAGCAAGGACCAAGGGCCTGTTCCTCAAAGAAACACTGTAACAATAGCCGTAACTATTATTATCTATAAAAAATGTATGAAGAGCACAGGCCAGGCGGCACCCATTATTCGTGTTCACATTCCACGGTCTGTTGTTCAAGTTGACAGTCCGAGCACCACAGTGAACGCCATCATTCCAATTGCCGCCGGCATGGAAATAACGCCCTCAACCCTGTAAAATTTATAATGATTTAAGCCATCCTCCAAGTAACCTGCCTAATTCACTAACTTTTTTAGCAGCATTCTCATACTTTTTATGACTTAGATATTTTCTTTCATGAGCAAATCTGATAAGTAACTTTAATTCTTCAAGCATAACATCTATATCATATAGCTTTTGTTTCTTCTTTCTTGATTTATTAGCTCTGATTATCTTCCTTTCTATATCAATAACTAAATTTTTAATCTGCGTGCATAGAACAAACTTCTCAAATTTCGGAAAGTTGTCTACAATCGGGAAAAACCACAGCATAAAATCGTATGTCTTTTGGTAGATTGTTAATTTCTCTATATTATCACAACCTTAATACAGATATTCAGATTACAGAATACAGATTTACAAAGGATCACAGGCCAGGCGGCACCCACCAGTCGTGCCCACAGTCCACGGTCTGGAGCTCAAGTAGACAGTCCGAGCACCACAGCGAACGCCATCATGCCAAGAGCCGCCGGCAGGGAAAGCTACTAAACCATTATTATTAGGTAGATGCATATCACCGTAACCATCCCAACCAGATTCCATACTTTCATCAAAATCTGTAGCTGGATCATACCATTGCCAAGTTGTGCTATCTTGCCTAATAGACAATTCATCTAACCATTCCCAAACGTTACCTGCACAATCTACAATATTATAATTACTAATAGCATTAACTACTGTTCCTGTAGCTGTTCTTCCGCTATTAGAAGTTGCAGACCAGGCATTAACGTTGTCTCCGTCATTACCTTGCGGACTTCCTTGTGCTGCTTGTATCCATTCAGACATTGATAGCATTCTTTTTTCAACCTTTGCAGCTCTTTCTGCAAAATTATACCAACTTAAACCTTCTGAACCAGTTGCAGGAGTTGCATTATATCTACTTTCTAATCCACCTTGACCGTCTTCAGAAGCTAAATATATATCTACCCAAATATTTCCTACCTTAGCCATCCCTTCGGGTGAACACTTAGGACGATTAACTAAGTCCCAAACTGAATTAGGAACAATGCCTTCTGCTACATCTCCAGCAAGGCTACCTGTCCTAATTCTTGCGTAGTGAAATCCACCGATTTTTCTAGTATTGTCTGCATTCGGGGTTTCTCCAGAAGGCATTGAGCTTGGATAAGTAGAATTAAGTGAAAGAATAAAGTCAGGCTCTACACCTTCAGCAGGTTGACATGCATATACATAGTAATCAGTACCTACTGCAAAACTAGAAAAACTGCCATCATTATCGGCAGCTGCTAATGTAGTTATATTTTCTATTTTCAAATTTTGCCTATCAATTCGTAATGCTAATGGTGGAATATCTACACTTTCTGCTCCATCTGTTTTTTGAATGTTACCTTTCGCATTATAAAACGCTGGGCTATCTACTCCTACTAAGCTGAGCATTTATCAATCACCTCTTGAACTTCAGTTTCAGTAAATCCTAATTGTTTCATTTTTGAATCTGGATTATCAACTAATTTATACTGTACTATTTTTTCAGTGCCATCTTGATTTTCTTCAGTCATTACTATATAATCTTGTGCTGGACCAGTTCTATCACTTTCAGATACAAGCTGTTTATCAAATACATAATGTTTGTCAGCGTTTAATAATGCTTGATATACATCTTTGACTTGCGATGTGTAACCAAAGTCGTCTATAATATTGTCATAATCTTCTCTTGAGTTAAGTCTTTTTGGAAATTCTTTCATATTATACCTCCTCTAGTGCTAATGAACCGCCTATTACTTTTAATGAGTAACTTTTAGTTTGATCTTGTTCATCTTGAAACTTTGGCGAAATCAAATTCCAAGTAGATCCATCACTTCTATACCATCTATTTTCATCAGTGGCAAAGAAAATATAATTTTTATTATCACTACTTGCTGCTGGTCGATTTGCTAATGTATCAAATGTAATAGATGTGTCCAGGTCAGTCAAAGCTTGAATTACATGATAGAAAAAGAAATCAAAAGTTGCTGCATCAGGACTTTCTCCTGCTAAAAAATCTCTTGTACCTGCATCTCTAAATATACCTGGCGCTTCCCAATCTTCAGGTATATTTGGCGTTCTATTTCCTGTTTTCGTTGACATTTAATTCACCTCTCTTATAATGGCAATGGTGTCTGCTCTGGCGGATCATAGTAAGCACCTAATGTACCATTACCAAATCCTTTATCAGTGTCATATTCTGGCTGATCATAAGTATCTGAAAATTTAAATGTACCCTTCCAGCCTAAATCAACTTTCACTCCACCAGCTGCTATCTTCTCTATCAATTCAAGAAACCACTGACGAGAAAATCCAATACTATTAATAGCTTCTGGAGGAATATATATCATTAATCTGGCCACATCTTTCCTATCAGTAGCTAAGGTTCCTTTTCCAAAACCATATTCTGAATCATATTCTGGTTCATCATATTTTCTACTAAAATGAAAAGTCCCCCAATGTGGTTCCTCTATTTTAACTTGATCATTATTAATATCAAAAATAGTTGCTAGAATTTCTATAATCTCATTGATAGTTCCGCTAGATAAGTTAATCTTAGTTCTAGCTTTAAGAAGTATTCGATATATCTTATCATTTAGTGGGCCACGTTCCTGCTTGATATTCTCACCAATGCGATCTAAATTTTGACCATAAGCTTTATCAATAATCCTAGTGTCTTGAATTGCATTTATCTCGTTTTTAAGATTATCTAAATCAACACTAGTCATAGTCAACAGTTTATAATTGTTCTTATCACTATCCTTGTTATAAACATCTGGTAGTCTTTTGACTAAATTAGACAATATTAACCACCACCTTATCTGCATCAGTAGTAGCAACATACCTAGTACCAATAGTGATGTTAGAAGTTCCACTAGGCGGACTAACTGTGTCTATAGTCAAATTTAAATCTTCAACACCTGGTATGCTCATGGCTGTGTCTATACATTTGTTATAAATGACATCCCCCCCTAAACTAAGACCCAATAAAATCTCTCCTTGTGAATCAGCACCACCTATATAATTAATTACTGCATCTTGAACTTGAGTCTTGCCATCACTCGGAAACTTTGAATCATCTACATTGGTTAGATCAACAGTAACATATATTTGTTCTTCTATTGCTCTAGAAAGTTTAATTATTTTATCTTGACCACTATCATCTTGTAAAGTATAGGTTTCATCAGTACCATACGCTTTTATTCCACCGGCTTTTTTCTCTAGTATTGCTTTAGCTATTTCTTCTCCTATGCCACCAAGAACTACAGTCTCTATTGCTTTTGGCGGGATATTATCTACTGTACTAAATGAATCATTCTCAATAACTTTAGCAGCTCTAACGCCATCGACCTCTAATACATTAGCTAAAATAGAATCTGTTGTTGATCCACCAGGCTTATTAACTGAGTCGAGATATCTTAATCTAAGCCGATAATCAGTTTCCCTATCTTGACCACCTTCAGTAGCACTACTATTAGTTACTGAATCCAAACCAGAAATAGGATTAGTAATTACAGTAATGGTATTAGCAGCAACTCTAGTATGAGCTCCCTTTTCTATTGATTCAATGTTTAATGTAATACTACCAGTAGAATCAATAGTACCGCTTTCAGTAGTCTTAAATTGAATAGCTGGGTCTGTATCTGTTTCGATTTTAGTACCTATCGGTATTACTGTGTCTTGATCGCCATTAAAAGTTGCTGAACCTATAGAAACAGTTGGTTCCTTTCGCGAAATACCATTTCGTGCAACAAAGTTATCAAGTTGCTGTCCACTCACAGAAAAAATATAGGCACTATTGTAAACTTCTTCTGCCATATCCCAAGCTAATGCAGTTTCAAAAGCATTTAATTTGATGTATTTACCCAACGGAGAATCATCCTCTAAGTTTATATCATTACCAAATAAATTTCTAGCTCTTGCTTTCTGATCAGCAACTATTTCTTCAAAAGTCTTTTTATTAAATCCTCGTTCATTTACTCCATATTCCACACAATATCACCTCCTATATTTCAACTGACTGCTTAAAATCATCACCTGTAGTTAATGTTCCAGATATATCAATTACTGCATCACGAGTAGCATTATCAGTGTTTATTTCAATACTATTTATTGATTCAATAGCATCATCAGATTCTAGTGTTTTAACAATTTCTTGCTTAATCTCATCTTCTTTTGCTTTGTTCCCTAAAAGTTTAAGCCACGGAATGCCAAAATTCAAATTAAGAAACCACTCACCTTTGCGAGTTGATAAAGAAATTTTATTTCGTTGTCTAACTTCATCTGCTCCTTCTACCATTTTTAAATTTCCTAGATTATCAAACTCAATATCACCATTATCATTAAGATATAAACTCTTCATATTATCATTCCACCTTTACTTTACTTGATGGATCAGGGCAAGATTGATTAGGAGAACCTGTGTTCCCACTTCCTGGATCATGACCCCATGTATAAGGATGTGTATGACCATCTAAATAAGCTTTAACCACATCACCTAATAAGACTCCTTCACTAGCACCATCTGAACCTAATTTAAGAAGATTAGTAGTCTCTAGTATGATATTGCCTGCTTTCTTCATAATCACTTTCTCGTTAGTATCTTGGTTCATAATGAGGAAATCTTCTGTGTTGGAGGATGGCAGGTTAGCTTCTTGTTCTGTTTTTAGCCCAGAAATAACCACTGCATCATCTAAAGAATGTGTTCTAGTATATTCAACCGACTCTGGATCACCAGTAATGATAAGTTTATCTAGAGCTCGCTCATTAAATAGCACCTGGACCACATCTCCTTTGCTATAAGGTGGCCTTATTACGAAATGTCCAGCATTAAAATGAGCAACAGGGCATTCTACTACTGGTGGAATTATTACTTCTTCGCCCTCTAGTTCTTTTTTAGCTAACAATGTCACTTTAGCCCTCATTTTCTCTGGATCATACTCTTCAATTTTTGCCGGCAATGCTACATGAAGTTCGTTTAGTTCTTGATCAAGCATGTTTTTAACCATTTTACTAACTTGCATATTTGCTCACCTCAATCTCAGTAACAAAATCATTACCGCTCTTTCTATGAGTACCTTTATTAACTCTATATAAACCTTCGATAGTCTTAGACTCAATTTTAACTATTGAATCAGTATGAATACGATAATTTAATAATGATTGAACCTTATATGCTTCTTCTTTAGCTGAAGCATCATCGACAACTTGAGGAATTGCAATAAGTCCTGTCTCTGAATTTAATTTTACTATTTGTCTTGTGCCTTTACCTTCTGGCCTTAAGTAGACTCTGCCACGACTGACGTGTAATTTTAGTCCCAAGTCATTCTTAATCTCGTTTAGTGCTTTCTGGATAGTAGTAGAAAACGTTTTCCCTTTAGAATAAGTCTTATCTTTGGTTATCTGTAGATCTCCTATTTCAAGTGGCAGTTCATTAATTAAGTCTTTTGCTACTTGACTAGCTCTAATTCCTGCCCTCCAGGTGCGATTAATTGTTGAATTAAGCCACTCTTTAGTAGCATCTCCTATAACAACCTCTGTCATTTTCTCAGTGCCATTCCATCTAGTGCTGCAATTATTAATAATACCGGGCAAAAGAGTTCCAACATCCCCCTTATACCCGGCTTTTAACAAAAAGGTAGTGTCTTTTTTAAGCTTTTGAATTGTCTTGTCAGCTAAATTAAATAATCTTATGTGACCAGTATTGCCATTTGATTCAGCGTTAAAATTAATTTCAAATTCTATATTTAATCCAGGATATTTAATTACTTTATCATTGGGTAAATACAGTTCAATTCGTTGCCCAAAAGCTCTAATCACTGTTATCACCTACTACAATGTAAGTTTTAACTGACTGCATGAAATTATCAAATGTGATTCCAATCTTTTCAGCCTGCCCTGTCTTATCGAGTGGTATTATTTTTACATTCGTCGGCAGCCGATCATCAATTATATTTTCTAATATATTTACTCCATATACGATCCTGCGGCCATAGATAATTGGGTTTTCTTCCTTATCAAATAGATTGAAACTAAAAAATTCTCCTTGAGCATTATAAAAAACTTCAAATATTAATTCAGCATCTTTTAAGTTAATTGTAAATTTATCTGGTTTCTTATTTATATTTTCTGTTTTTATCGGTAAGTAATTAACTACTGCCATTGGAATCACCACCAATATTAAAAACTTTTCCTATAGAGTATAAGAAAGAATCATCTGATGTATTCTCATCTACCTCTTCGCTATTAGAGTCTCTCTTCTCTGATTCTCCAGCATCAGCTTGAGCCTGCTTTCCTGTAACAGGATCCTTTCCAAGATTAATAGTAGCAGTCTCCTGTTCAGCTATTCTTATTTGCTTAAGAGACATAGAACCACGAAATCCGTTAGCTACATCAACAGCATTGCTGATACTTAATGAAGTAATAGCCATGTTAGGATATGTTCTTAATTCTTTTACATCAGTATAATCAAATACTTGATCAGAGTCTCGTATATCCTGTAATTTATCTCTGCGATCTTCGGCATCTAAACCTGCAATTGTAAAATCAATAGACAGCTCTACTGGCTTATGATTAATATGATCGCCAATCTCTGCGCCATCTTCAACAGGTTTACTGGTCACTTCATTTCTATAATCAATATTTTCAGTTTTAACAACATTAATCTCTACATCTCCTAAAAAAGACATTATGAATCAGCTCCTACAGAAGCAGCATCTTCATTAATAATAGTTTTGAATTCTTCCCTAACTACTCTTCTAGTCTTTTCTGGATTGTCAGACTCATTTATAGTCATATCGAATTTAAAGTCGCGATTATCTACTACTCTTTTACTGCTGGTACTGTAATTTCTAGTAGTTCTATTAGCAGCTACAGCACTTTTAGCTTTAATATTAGATTGGGCGCCAATAGTAGTATTAGTTGGCCCTCCGCCAATAAAATCTAATATTTTATTGGCTGCTCCTTGCAAAAATCCTGGTAACTTACTTATTCCTGTATTAATCATATTGCCTAGAGCCCCCATGATATCTACATCATTTACTAGCCAATTAATGAATTGCACTATCTTATCTTTAGCAAACGCAAATGGGGCTACTACAAAATCCAAAATACCTAATATGGCATTTTGTAACCCTTTAGATAGATTTTCAAAACCTGTGTTCAAGGTACTAAAATCATCTGTAACTAATCCTTTAATAAGACCTGCAATAACACCAATTACTCCACCGATAACTTGACCAAAACCTTTTATAATTCTCATGGTGGCTTCAAACTTATCTTTAACTAAAGGAGCTATAAAATCAGCACCAACTTTTAAAACACCCCATAAAAAGTTTGCTGCTACTTGTATTCCACTTAAAACATCTTCTAGATCATAACCTAAGTTTAGAAAATCTAAGAATTGTTCAAGCAAAGGTACTATTACTGAATCCCCACCTCTAAACGCAGTCCACAAATCTTCTACTATAATTATTAAAGCGACTATAGCTCCAGCTACTGCAAAGTATGGAGCAGCAAAAAAACCACCTATAACTCCCCAGGCAGCACTTGCAAATCCTATAGCAGCACCTAAAGCAGTAACAGCAGTTGCTATTCCTAGTATCTTGGCAGCAACCTGTAATTCTTCACTTCCTTTTAGCACTCCTAAAAATTTATTAGTTACAATTAAAACTCGAGTAAATGTAGGTAAGTATGACTGCCCCATATCTATTCTAATATCTCGTAGAAACCCTTTAAATCTTAATAATTGGTTGTTAAACTCAAATTTTGTTCTTGTTGCATCATCTATAGCATCACTAGATTGCCTGATCATCTCTTTAAACCTTAATTGCATTTTAGTTAAATTACCTAATTCTCTAAAATTTTTCTGATAACCAGCTCTTTGTGCCGCTAAATCTAAATTAGTTTCAGAAATTTGTATTCCCAACTGTCTTACCGCTTCATGATTTCCTATAAGAGCAGACTGCATCATTTGGGCAGCTTTATTTGTCGCTACATTATTAAAAGATCCTAAGTCAGCTGCTAAATCTACCATTCTTTTAGAAAATCTTGCAGCTTCTTTTCTAGCTAATCCCATTGGTACTAATACATCCTGAAAACTATTTAGCCAATCAAATACCGCATATTTAGATCTACCTACATCTCGAGAGAAACTAATAGCCCATTGTTTTGTTGTATCTGCAACTTTTCCAAAGACTACGTTAAACTTATTTACGATTTCATTAGCATTAGCTGCATCTTTGGCAAGCATTCCAATTGCGAAGGTTCCAGCGACAGCAGCGGCACCCAATTGGTATCTGTATCTTTCCAATAATGAAACCCCCCGACCCAAAGTTCTTTGAACTGACTGAAAAACATTTTTCATTTTATTGCCGGTTATAGTCGCTTGCCTTCCAAGGCCACCTATTGCACTTTCGCTCTGCATTGCATTGGCTTTTAATTTATCTACTTCCCGATTGGCTCCAACTAATGGTCCTTTATTAACACCAAATCCAATATCAATGCCTAATGTTCTAGCCATTGCCAATGCCACTAGTATCACCTCCTTCTTTTGCTTCTTCTATCTCTTTTTCTGTTTCCTCGTTGAATATTGCTTTCGCTTCGCACCCTTTTAAGAATTCATCCCAGCTCATTCTATTCACTTCCTCATATGAGCTCAACTCAAAAGCTAAAGCCCATCTTGCTTTTTCATAAGGATTCTTTTCTACTGCTTTTCTATACCTATCGTATTCAACATCAGGGAAAAATCCACTTATATAATCTGGAATATTATCCGATATGTTTTTATACGTTGGTCCCAAGAAATGAGTTTACTTCGGCCATGAATTCCTGGAATGCTCCCATATCTTTAAAATCATCCATTTTTAACTTTGCTGGCTTAACTACTACATTATCTAAAACAGCTTTAACTAATTTAGATTCCATAATAACTCCAAATTCATTTTTGCATTTATCTCGTTGGTTCATGATCCATCCTATCCCTGGATCCTGTACCATTACTTTTTCACTTTCTATATTTTCATTAAAACCATCAAAATCAAATGTATGCTTATCTCCTTGAGCCATTTATATCACCCTCCGCTTACATTATTTTTTTATAAAATTTCACTAAAGACTTCTTCGTAGTCAAAAACTACAATCGTCCACTCGTTATCAGATGCTTCATTGCCACGTTTAAAATCTGGTCTTGAAGTAACTACAGCTTCCGCACCAGAACCACCAACATCACCTGCAAAGTTCATATCCAATGCAGCAAAAGAAAAAGTTTCATCAGAGTTATACAACTGATCTAACTTGTAGTTAGATGGTGATGTGTGCTTTAATTTGATTGTGACCTCAGCTCTATCATCTGCTGACTTATTAACTGTTACATTGCCTTGGGCTCCAACTACAGTACTACGTTTATCTGACATTCTAGAGACAGTAATCATTTCGCTTTCAACAAAACCACTTAACACAAAACCATCTACAATAGTCATTACTTTAGTCGGGTCATAAGTTTGAGACATAATTACACTCCTTTCTAAAATTAGACACTAAAAATACTCATTAATCGCTTATACCTTCAATACTCCGTTAACTTTTACGTCATGAACTGCTCCGGCCACTGTTGCTTCAAAGTTGATATCTGGAAGAAGTCGATTAGCGATAGTATTATCAGGAATATCTGAGCGGTTAGGATAGCTAACGGAATACATACCGTTACCGTCTTTATCTACTGCTATTACTCCTCTCCTTACTGCTAGTTGCAATACTGATTTAAGTTTACTAACTACTTGAGCTATGCCACTAGCATCATAAGGTACTTTTTCGTTATTGTAGAGCAAGAAACTAATATTCTCTTGAATTCTAGCTTTAAGCCAATCTTTTGACCTTTGAATATCTAAAAACCCTCCAGTAGTTTCTTTGCCTTCGCTAGTTTGTAGTACTCCTAACTTCTTAACGTAAGTATTAACATTAGAATCGTGCAATGTACTAACATCAGCATTAAGATAAGTAGCTACCGGTATTCCATTGACAGTTTTAAATTTCCATGTTGCTTGTCCTGGATTAAGTGGTGCTATTCTACCAACAATTCCAGCATCTAAGTAAGGATCTGTTGCATCTGTGCCGCCATCATGGGCAAATAACCCTGTTCTAGAGCTTGCTATATTACCTGCAATAGTAGTAATATTGCTTACTGTCTCAGTAATATCTGGTTGAGCTACAAATAACTTTTCATTAGCACCAGCCCAACTAGCTGCTTCTTCTATATCAGCTTGAGTTCTACTAGCTAATAATAAGAAATACCAATCGTTATGCTCAACATGCATTGCATCTAATTCATCTGTAATAGTACTTGCTGCTGTTGCTACGTCTACACCATAGATTGCTACTTTCTCAGGGCTTGGTTCTTGACTAAGAGCAGTAGCTATCATTTCATAAGCTGGATCACCAGCTGCTAAAGCCGAGGGAATTTCACTTGTCTCTGTAACTTCGGCATAAGCTACATCAGTCGTTGGATCGAATACCAGAGGCAGGCCAAAACCTGCTCGAGATAAAGGTTGCGTTTGGTCTGATATTACAACTTCAACATCACTCATAAATTCTCACTCCTTACAAATTATATTTTACAAATTATATTTTTTCGTGTTATTATCTTGATCAGTAATTTCAATCTGTTCAATAGTCTTCTCTCTCACCTTAATTGTGTCTTCAATCTCTAATATTACATCAAAACCCCAACGATCTTCAAAGTCAGTCTCTAAAAACGTCTTTCGGTTACTTGCATCACCAACATTGGCAATGACAGTATTATAATCTTCTAAAAATCTTGGTCCTAATTGATCTATTTTAAACCACTCTACTGCTTTTTCAATATGCTGCTTTGCATCATCACCATAAGCATTAATACTTACTGTTACTTGTGGGCTACTAATATAACTATACTCAATATCTTTCTCAAAGTTAGGATCATCACTTGCTACTACATCTTTTTTAACTACCATTGATTGCCTTGGCTCAGAAGTTCGAACAATAAAATTATAAACCATTCTTTCCTTAGGTAATTTATCTGGTGGTATTTCCTGATCTGCTTCAATTACTTTTTGAATTCCTGTATAGCTTTCAAGTGGTGCAGCCATGGCTTTGCCTAAAGCATCTAAATCTAACATTATTTCACCTTCTTCTTAGCCACGTATTCATGATAATCAGCATGAATAGTCCTAGGTTGATGTTCTCTTACTTCATAAGTAGCACCTTGGAAAACTATTTGGTCTTCTATTTCGAGAGTTATAGCTTCTTCTTTTCCTGTGCTTTGGTTAATAGCAGTTAAACCCTCAGTTGTTTGTAGCTTCAAGTCTTGAGTAGTATAATCTCCACCTGAATAGTACTCAATACTCTTAGGTGTCATAAAAAAGACTGCAAGCTTAGCAGTATAAGTAGTCTTCGTCCCATCTACCCACTTAGGACCATCAAAATATCCATCTGACTCCTTTATAACCTCTACCTCGGTGCTGTTTTTTCTGATTAAATCACTAAAATACATTTAACGCACCACCTTATAGGTTATTGAATCTATCATATCCCCTGTATCGATTAATGGCTGACTACTTCCTTTTTGTTCTATGGTATCTGGATCGTTTTCTGGTTCCATATTTCTTATTTTTTCTTTAACTGCTTCCACTAAATATTTACCCATTCTTTCTAAAACATCATCAGGGCTTTCTCTACCAGCTAAGACATTCATAACTCCTTTATCGCCCATTTCATCTAACTTACGTCTTTCTTCATCAAAAGTAGCACGAATAAATGAACGTTCTGGAATTATTTCTGACTTGCCGGCAGATCCATACTCATTCACATTTGCTCGAATGATTATTTCTTTACCAGCATCCTTAGGAATCCCAACTTGTAATTCTATATCTCTTAACTTCTCTAAATCGGATAATAGGCTCGGTATATTGTTATTGTCTTTAATTCTAACACTCATATTGGTATCACCCTATAAGGACTAAGTAATGCTCTAACCGTACCTGGCAATTTAGCTTCTGCATTTTCAAAGTATGACTCACTCATATCTGCATTAGACTTTCTTTGCACCCTAAAGTCAGCATCTTGCTGATGATGCAAATGACTAGCTAACATAATAGCAGCATGTTCAATACCTTGAGGAAGTGTTCTTGGATTAGGACTTCCATCATCTTTTGGTAATACATATCCACCATCATAGGTTACTTCTAGATCATACTTTTCAAAATTCCAGCCTTCTGGACGATAAATTACTCCTTCTTCTTGAAGTACTGTGTAAGAAGTTATCTCTTCTACTCCATCATCATAAGTTATACTAGTTACATTAAGGATAGGATATTTTTTTAAAGGCAAATATTCGCTTTCTGTTCCTTCTTTTAATTCTACAATTCCAGTATCTTTTGCAAACTCTCGATTACAATAAGTTTCAATAATATCACTAGCTGCATTAATTAGCATTTCTTTTTCAGTGGCATCAATACTTAATCTAATTTTATCAGTAGTCGTAAGTGCATTATCAGCTAGCATTTATATCACTCGCTTTCAAGTTCTTCTTGTGCTTTAATAGCTTCTTCTTCGCCTCGCACAGTAGTACCATTACTTAATTCGTAATACCCTCCACCTTTGTGATAAGGATATTTTTTTTGCTCTCCATCCTGACTTTCATCTCTTTCTTGCTGGTTCTTTTGATTATCTTTTTTAGAATCTTTCTCTTCCTTAGGGCTAGCTAATCCAGCATTAAACCATCTTTGAGCAAGTTCTGTCTCAATATCTTTAATTTCTTGTCCTTCCGGTACATCTTCTCCTTTATACCTAACCCCCTTAGAAATAACATTAACCATTTATTCCACCTCCATAAAAGGAAAGGCCCTTGCGGGCCCTAATTATTACTTTATGCTACTACACTAGCATCTGCATCTTGAACAGGCATAAATCTAGCATCTCCACGTAATAAATCAACTGCTACCTGAGAAGCTGCATCATCAGAAGTAACTTTAACAGCTAAATGAGTAAATCCATTATTAGTGTCCATTATTGCTGCTTGAACTTCTGCAAATAATTCTACTGAAGGTACACTTGCACCAGTAGAGTTAGTATATTCAACAACTATTGGATTACCATCTAAATCATTAACTGATTTTGCTCCTGTTCCACTAGAGTCTTGAGCTTGCATAAGTTCAAGACTAACCAATGATCCATTTGCAAGAGCTCCAGAGTTTAATATAGCAAGAGCTTTTCGATATTCACTCATATCGAAATAAGCACTTGTCGTACTAGCAGCACCTAAGTTTTGACTTTCAACAGCATTATCTATCTTCATCTGTTCAGATAACCTTTTCACTTTATATCACACTCCTCAATTTAATTTAGATTATTGTAAGACTACAAAAGGACTTACCTTAGATTGTCCATCTCTTAATGTTAATGGTTCTTTCACCCAAGACTGTCCATCAGTGTTACGTACAATCTTAATTACAGTCTTGTTATTCATGAATTTAACATGCTTTGACACAGCAATAAATGGACCAGAACCATCCTTAATCCAGTAGTATCTCATATCAACTAACATTAAGTCACCTTTTTTACCGATTGTTGGTAAATTGCCAGTAAACTCAAGTGGAATCCCTTCTAAAGAAGCTGGGGTTCCTTTAACTAAATTAGGACCAGTATAAACTCTATTTCCAGCTGAGTCTTTCATATCTTTAATATCTTCAAATGCACTCTGAGAAGCAACCCACATTAAATTACTTTGAGAGTATACTTTACTCATCATCTTAATTACATCTTCATAAACTATCTTGCTAGATGTATTTCTAGAAACCAAAATTGCACCGTCAGAATTTAAAATACCTAAAGGTTTACCGACTCCATCACCTTGAATAAAAGCATCATCTTCAGCTTCTATCATTGCTCCTCTAAGTAATTCAGTTAACATAGCATTCATTGCTGCTGCATTTCTTAATAATTTATTACTTACTGTAATAGAGCCACTAACCTCTTGAGGTTCAAGGCTTACATCTGTAAGTTTAGCATCTGAGTCTCCAACAGTTTCTCCTTCAGCAGTCCAATTTACTTCAACTCCTCCATACTGTCCTTTTTTTCCTTGTTGTAAAGCCGGGAAAGAAATCTTTGCATCTGGAGGATTACCTGCTGGAATAACTCTAGCTCTTGGTCTTACTATTGGATCTTCACCTTCTAACTTAAGTAATTCATCACTAAACTGCTCAGGAACTAATATTCCACCTTCGTCTCCCTGGTTCATTGTCATTTCTCTAAGTTCTGGACTATCAGGATTAAACCTTAATTCGTATAAGAATTCTCCTAGGTTTCTAAACTCACTATCTCCACCTCGGCCACCACCTCGTTGCCCAGTAACTCTTACTGGCGGTCGAGTAGGTTCCGTTCGAGAACTATTAGCAAAACCATTTACATCCCCAAGAGTTGAGTTCCGAGACTGGATATTCTCAATCTTGCTCTTAACTTCATCAAACTCATCTCCTAAACTATCCCACTCTTCCTGTTCATCTTCATTCAAAGCTCTACCTTCTGCCTGGTCATTAATCTCATTCATTCGCTCTTGGATTTCTCGTAGTCTAGTTTGTAACTCTTCTAATCCTTGAGCAAAAAGCTGTAATTTCATTTCAGATAAACCATTACTAGTAACTAACGTCATATTAATTAATACCTCCTGTTATTTTATTAGCTTCTAATACCATCTTTCTTAACTCTTCTTGCCTTGCTGTTTGAATATCTTCAGCAGAAACATTTTTTTGCTTATATTGATTAAATACATCTTCAGCTGACCTTACTCCACTTTCTGTATCTTCATACCAGGGGAAAGTTACTGGGCTAACATCGTGTAATTCTCCAACTTCCAATATAGTTCTAGTAGGAACATCTCCAGTTTCATCCCACTCTTCCTTATCAACTGTAAATCCAAAGCTAGACTGATTGATATCTCCACGTCTCATAGATTCCATTAAATCATTAGCATAAGTAGTGTCTGGTGGATCAATTTCATAATACAATCCTTTTTTATCTTCTTTTAATATAAGAGTTTCTGCTTCTTTTCTTCCTAAAATCAAATTAGGATCATGATTGATTAACGCTCTAGTGTCTGAATTCAATATTGCTTTTGTAAAAGCACCAGGTGCAATTTTTTCAACGAACCCCCATCTCTCATCTGCTGGTTTATCAAAAAGAGCAGCATAACCAACAATCTTCCCTTCCTCTTCTTGGTCTTCTCTAATCTCAAAGTTAGTAGAGATAATTCTTAACTCTTTTTCTGCCATTCAATCACCCCCTTATCCTGCTGCTATTCCGCATTCACATCCTCCATGTAATGGTGGATGTCCTATATTGCCATCTGGATCTAATGGCTCATCTCTATCATCTACTTCTAAACTATCTTCTTTACTAAGGAAACTTTGTTCAATTCCTACAACTTTACCATTCATTTCTTGACAATAAGGGCACGGATCATCACCTAAAGTTACCCATCTTATTGTTGTTATTCCTGCTGCCCCATAAACAAATTTAGTAAATGCACCATTTCCTTTAGTAGACTCTCTTGTCGCAATTTTGTCTGGTCTTTTTTCTTCCCATTCATCTAGTCTTTGGTTAACAGTTTCAAACATATCATTATCATCATTTAAAGCTTCTTCAACTAAAGCTTTAATCTGATTACGAGAATATCTAGAATGTTTAATAGCAAGAGTGTCTAAATAATTATCAATAAACCTTTCAAGACCATCTATTTCATCAAGACCAACTTCTTCACTAGCTACTTCACTAATAGCTTCAGCAAATGTAGTTATTACTGGACTTAATTCACTTCTTATCTGTTCTGGAAACTCTTCATAAAAATCTTCAAGCCATCTTTTAAAGTTTCCAGCATTTCTAGATTTAAGTTCTTCTTTAGCTTTAGATCTAACTTGACCTACTTCAGTTTTAATAAGGTTTTCTGCTGAATTCCTAATTACTTTTTTATAACGTGATGCAACATTTTTTCTAGCAGCTGCTGATCTACGTGCTCTTATTTCTTTAATTTTTTTTTGCCTTTGTTCAGCTGTTAAAGGTTTGCTATTACTTTCTAACTTTGGGTTTTGTGAACTCTGATCAATAGGGATCATATTAAGAGGTTGTAAGCGAGTATCTCCATTTTCAACTTCATTCATATTCTCTAGTTTTCTAATATCATTAATAGATAACCATCCCCACTGACGACCAATTGAATAAGCATTGTAACGGCTCTCAATATCTCCTCGTAACAATCCATCAACAACAAACTCAGCAAAAAACCTATTATTAGAAATAAGGTCTTTCTTAAATGATTGCTCCCAATTTTTTAACCATGGCAATAACGAAAAGATAACAAACTCTAATGACTGCTGTTCAATATTAGAAAATGTCGCACGTTCTAAATCTTTTAACATATGCGGAGGTAAATTAAACCACCTTGCTACTTCTGTGACTTGAAATTTACGAGTCTCTAAAAACTGTGCATCTTCTGGAGGAATACCAATTTGCTTCCACTGCATTCCTTCTTCTAAAATTGCAACTCTATGAGCATTATCTAAACCTTGATGCTTCTCTTCCCATGATTGCTTTAATCTTTTAGCTGCTTGGCCTTTTAGTTTCCCAGGATGTTCTAATACACCACCAGGATTACTACCATTCCCAAAAAATCCTGCTCCATATTTTTCAGTTGCAAGACCTAACCCTACACCTTCCCGAGCAAAACTAATTATTGACCTACCTTGAATGCCATTAAACCCAAGACCAGGTATATGTAAGACTCTTTCCTTAGGAAGTTTTACTTGCTTTCCACTAGGAAGTGTTGTTACATAATACAACTCTTGCGCCCTTTCATCTCGCATAGGCCATGTTTTGTTAGGTAGTAACGGCCACAATGCTTTAACCCTTCCGGCATTATCGTAATCTATCTCTGTATAACCATTACCCCAAAGTAATATATGAGCCATTGTAGCTACTCTCCAAGACCAAGAAGTCATTTCGGGGTTTGGTTGGTCATGTAGCAACTTGTATAGATGATGCTGAGTAGCTTTAGATTTACCTTTGTCCTCTCTTTGGTATAAAAATAACGGTAAGGAAGCCAATGTAAAGGCATATATGGTTACTGCATTATAAACAGCTGAATACTTCATAGATTTTTCTTCATTAACATTAATCCCGCTTGCTGTTGATCCTCCACCTAATAAATTAATTAACCATTGTTGAGGACTTGATAAACTACTTATGCTATCCTTAACACTTGATATAATTCCCATTAATTTTCACCTGCCCTTAACCAACCAAAAGCCATAAAAATAACCCCGGCTACTGTTAAGCACAAAGCGGGGCTAAATAACCATAATCCAGTTGTAGTGAGTGTCGTTCCGCTAAAAAATAGAATATCATTGCTATCTACATTCACAATGTGACCACTCCTTTCTAAAGAGTTATAATTCCTCTTTCCTCATACACCGACTTACCATCACCTTCATTTCTAATTGCTCTATCTATTGCCATAATCAAAGCTACAATTCCATCTATTCTTTCTTTCGATTTAGCTTTATCTGGTTTGATGTTTTCGCTTGGGTCAGTCTTAGCTACTACGTTATCTGCCATCCATCTTAGAACTGGATGACCAAAATGGATTAATTTCTTCTCAAGAATCAACTTTTCAACTTCTTTCATTGGTTCAGACATGCTTTTGTAGCCCTGACCCATTGGAACCATCAACAGACCTGCATCATCTAAGTTTTGAGCTAATTGAGTAGCTCCCCATCTATCATGAGCAACTTCTTTAATATCATAATTGGTATAATCATCTATAATCATATTCTCAATAGCTGCATAATGGACCACATTCCCTTCAGTAGCATTAACATATCCTTTTTCTGCCCAGATGTTATAAGGAACACCATCTTCTTGACTTCTTTCCTGAATAGTGTCTTCTGGGATGAAGAATTCAGGTATAATAATATACTTATCATCTACTGGAAATACTTTTAAGTATGCAGTTATATCAATTTTACTAGATAAGTCAAGACCAGTATAACAATAATCGCCTTCTAGCTCTTTTTTTACTCTCTCAAAGTCAGACATATCATAACCAGCTGATTCATCCCAGTGCTTCATATCCATCCATCTTGATTCGGCATTAGTCCAAACATTAAGTCGCTTACAGATTATCCTGTTACGTTGAGCAGGCATCCTTTTAGCTTTATTAATTCTTCTACGAATATTATCTTTCTTAACAGACACATCTAAGTTAGGATTAGCCTTAACCCAATTACTTTCGTCTTGCCAGTCGTCTTCTTCATCAAGTTCTGCAATATAAGCAAATTGACTATCGTCTTTAAAGTCCTTTTTCTTAGGATCAAGCATATCTATACAGTAATTACGGTATTTATAGCAAAAAGACTCCTGGTTAAACCCAGCAGTCGTTATCGCAATCATTAAAGGTTGCCTTCTTGATCCAGTACCATCGTCTAGTACATCCCAAATACCACTATCAGGATGAGCATGTAACTCATCGACAAGGCCCATATGAATATTCTTACCATCGAGGCTGTCGTAGTCAGATGAAAGTGGCTCAAATTTAGAAAAACTCTCTACATGAGAGAGATTGTTTTTATATGTGTCAATATTATTGATATAATCAGATTTTTGTGCCATTCTTTTGGCTGGAGCGAATATCTCCTTAGCCTGATCACGAGTTGTAGCTGCTGAATATATCTCAGCACCTGGTTCATTATCAAAACACATTCCATAAAGCCCTATTGGAGCCATCAATGTAGTTTTACCATTCTTTCTAGCTACTTCAATATATCCTTCACGATATTTTCTAGTACCATCTTCTCTTTTCCAACCAAAAAGACTGCCTACAATAAACTGCTGCCAATCTTCAAGTATAATAGGATTACCAGCCAACTCACCTTTAACGTGAGGAGTTAATTTATAGAAATTGATTATTCTAGTAGCTGCTTGCTCATCAAAATATACATCATTACGCTTTAGGTCATCCAGGTGTCTTTGGCAAGCCCATTTTACTTTCTTGCCAGTTACTATTTCTCCTGCAACTACTGCTTCAGCATAATCATGAACTGGATGTGCCATTTAGAATCTCCTCAATTGTCGGTTTATCGTCTTCTGGTTGTTCTACCTCAATTTTAGTTCTAGCTGCAGGAGTTAAACCAAGAACATTAGCCAGTTTTCTTTTTAAATCTATAAAATCTTTAAGAATACTCACTATTGGTCTCTTTTGGTAGTAACCACTATCGGTAACAAATTCATAACTACCTTCTCTTATCTTCTTATTAAGTCTAATGCAATGAGCATGAGCTTCACAATAATCTTGGAATGTAGATATATCTGCTTCTGTAAGCAACCCAACCTCCACAAGGTGTGGTGCTACTCTCTTCCATTCTTTCTTTGCATAGTAGTCCAGATAGTATGGAGGATCAGGAATTTTTTTGAGTCCCTTAGGTTTTGGTTCATTTTCATTCATCCGATCCTTCCTGTCAGTTCCGTTTAACACCTTGAGCTTACTAGGCTTGTTTGGTCTTCCTTTGTTGCTCATTTTTCCTAACCCCCCTCCTTTATTTTTGACATCGTATGAATTCACCTGACGGCGCGGTCTAGAAACGCCAGGTTTCAGAGATTTGACCCGCCCTCCCCATACTATAAACAATCATACTTTTGCTTATCTTTCTCAGTCTTCTTAGCATGGCAACTGCAGCACAATGATTGCAAGTTATCTAATCTTAACCTCAGCGACCAGTCAACCTTGATCGGAACAATGTGGTCCACCAAATCTGCTGGCTTAGTTATTCCTTCTTGCAAGCAATGCTCACACAGTGGATCCTGCTTAATCTTTTTTCGTCTTACTTTCTGCCATCGAGCTGAACTATAGAACTTCTTTATCTTTGGATTCCGTTGCTGATCATCATATCTTTTGTTTCTTATGCGACTCTCCTTCTTTCTATGATCTTCACAATATGTATTTCCAGCTTCTATTAATTCAGGACATCCAGGATGAGCACATGGTTTCTTACTTCTGCTTGGCATTTAATCACCCACTTTTATGCTCCATAGTTATCATTAGTGCATAATAAAAATATAAAAAACTATATCTGATATCTATATAGATTACATGTAAGTATAGTGTAAATACAAAAGCTCCACCAGGAGGCCGTGCCACTCCTGATGAAGCTTAATCAGATATTGAAATATTCTCTTATTATATATAGTATCATAGATTGTAAATACTTTTGCACAAATTCACCACAAATTCACCACAAATTTAGTCTATTTCAATTTCTAAGATGCCAACTTTCTTTAATTTCATAAATATCTCATTCTTCCAATTCCCTATTGTATTTTCAGATACCTCCATCTTGCAACCTGTCTTTAAGTCAGTTTCTCCCTCAAAATATTTATACCTTACTACTTTCATTTCTCGTTTATTTAAACACTCCAATGCAGCTGCAATTATGTCTCTTTTTTTTATTAGATTAACAACTTCTTGCTTGACCTCTTCTTTATTCGTTACATAGCTTTCTACATCTGAAAATATCGCGTTAGTATTTCCACCTGAAACCTTTTTAAAATCTACAGCCTGTAGTGCATACTCTTTATGAGAATCAATTATTTTAATCTTTATCTTACTTTTTAACTGAGGATATTCTTCCAAAAGTGCTTTTATCTTAGCTCTTTCATCATCAGTAACTTTGCCAACATCTATCTCAGTCATTACAGCTGCACTCCCTTCCTCTCCCTCATTAGATTTGCTATCTTTCGCTTCTCATAATCGAACTCCTGCTCCATAACTATCTCCAGTTCTCCCATCTTCCACGCTAGGCCACATTCCTCACACCTAGCTAATGGATTATCTCCTCTTAGCTTCAGCGACTCTGTCTCACACATAGGACACTCGATCATCAACGGATCACAATACTCAACCTCTAGCATTCTGCAAATATTACGGATCACTCGGCTATATCTACCCAATCTCCTCACCTCCAAAAAGAAAAGCTGCCACTCCTGGTGCAGGAATGACAGCCTGGGTTCTTCCCTCAACTGCTTAGCCGTTTTCTATTTTGCGTTACTATGTCTATCACCTTTCCATCTTTGATTATCAGCCTGACTTCTCCATAATCAACATCATCAGCTTCCTTAATTACTTCTTCTACTACTTCTTGAGTTATCTCTGCCATGCCTCGACCTCCTCAGTCATGATTATATCCACATTTTACTTTATCGCATTTCTTACAATTACCTGGTATTTCTCGACCTCGAAACTGCTTACATAACTCTTTCTTACTAGGTACTCTTAAGTTACCTCTATTCCAAACAGGCTCTTCACACAATATCAATCATCCTCTCTACTACCTCCAAGTAATCTATTAATACTAATCCTGTTCCCTGCTTAATCTCATATTCATCTTTAGCTATCTCCTCATACGGAATGCTCTTTCGACCGCCTTGGAGCTTTCCTTGCCAGTACTTATCTAACAACTCAAATGGCAAGTAATAAAATTCATCTAAACTACTAAACCAAACAATTAAGAATCCAATACCACCGTTGGCCGTCCAACTAGCCAAATGCAAATATTGATGATCTTTCACGTTCTTAAGATCAAATCTAGTCTCTACCTTAGTCTCTTTCGCATCAAAAGCTATTGGAATTCCTTTGTGAATTCCTATGTAATCCACCGTCGACTTCTTTTCATAAAATCCTGTTACCTTTCCTGTTCGCTTGTTAATGCTCAATACTTTCACTGGAGTAGCAATCTTCTGCACCAAGGCTTGACCCTGGCGCAGATATTGCTGATTTGTCTGCTCTATCATATCTTCTAAGTCTTGACCTCTGTTGGCGTAACTGGTGAATCTAGTCATATTACTCACCAGAAACCTGAGGAAAATTCATTCTTGTCTGCAAAATAGAATTTTCTATTCTCTCTAAGTCTTTTCTCCAAGCTCCATACTCACGCATATTATCAACATTAACTTTCACATCATAGTCATAAATCTTAATGTCATAATCACATATCTCTCTTTGAGCTTCTTCTGCTTCTGTTTGCCCTTTAACTCGCTTCCCATTACTTAGCAAAAAGTAATTGTCAGCTAATCTTCGAGGAAATTCATCTGCTAATTCTTTCTCTTCTAATTCAATAGTCCTAAAGACATCATCAATAATAGCTTCTTGAGTATGAGGATCTTCAACAGCTGCCCATATGTTTTCAGCCACAGTAACTATTAAGTCAAACTCTATGAAGTTTTCATACTTACCAGGTACTTTGTTAGCTTCAGCAAAAATAGTTCTACCTTTAGAATTTCTAGCCTTGTCTATGAACTGATAGCCAATTTTGATATTAGCCAACTTAGGATGATGCTTCTTAATTACTTCCTTAGCCACTTCCTCTATGTGCTCTGCTCCTTCTTTGATGTAATTAGCCACCTATATCTCCTCCTTGTAGTAATAAATCCCTAAACAACCTAACTGTAACCTTTTTAACTGTTCATCTGTGCAATGCGCCCTTCCTTCGGTATTATCGCTTTGACAATAAGGACAAGTAATATCTACTTCTTTTGATAGATCTAAACCTGTTATAAAATCCCTATCACAATCTAAGCATTTATACTTTTCTAAGTTATCCTGAAACTTATTTTCTGGATATTCGCATTGGATAGACACTTAGCCATCACCTCTCCTCTAGAAAGTCAACATCCACCTTAATAATGCTTCCTTTTAGATTTGCTACTCCATCCCAATAATGATCTTTTAAATTAATATTATCTAATCCATTAATTGTTGATATTACAAGCATATTCTGTGCTATATTCTCTTCTTTGACTACCATATACTGCTCCTTGGCTTTCTCCTTAACTTCGTTATCTACATTAACTAAAGCCGTAACTACAACTTTTGCTTTAATTAGATTTTTATTTTGACAATCAGGGCACATCCCATCATTCATATCAAAATCATCAACAGATTCTCCACAAATCCTGCAAAATCTAAGCACTTATATCTCCTCCTTGACTTTTCTTTAGCTGCAATATAAAATAAATACGTCTTTTATTTCTGTATTGGCGGTAGTGAGTTAGTGGCTCACCACCGCTTTTTTTTATGCTGAAATATCTTCTGAACAATCTTGGCATATAATTTTACCTTTGAATTCAATTGTATCTCCAGCTTCACCACAGAAAATACAAGCCGGCTCATACTTATTAAAAATTATCTTATCTCCATCTACATAAATCTCAAGCGCGTCACCTTCATCAATATTCATTGTTCTTCTTAACTCTACTGGAATCACTATCCTCCCTAAATTGTCTACCTTTCTTACAACACCTGTACTCTTCATAATTAATCATCCTCCTATTTTGAATAATATGTACAAAATAAACATTACAATTGCCGGTCCTGTCATAAACACTGCAAAACACTTCAGCAACTTCATTTTTTTGCTCCTCAATTAACATAATCTCTAATATACTTCATCCTGGCTGGATGTCTCAATTTCCTGAACGCCAACTCCTGCAATTGTCCAATTCTTCCCCTGGTCACTCCAATAACTTTACCAACTTCTTTCAAAGTTCTTTGTCTACCATCTATCAGTCCAAATCTCAATCTAACTATCTCAGCTTGTCTATCCGGAAGAGTCTCTAATGCTTTGTCTAAGCTCTCTTTGATCAACTCATGTAAAAGATTAGAGAATGGATCTTCAACATTTTCATTGGCTATAAATTGACCAAACTCTGTCTCTTCATCGCTTCCAACTAATTTATTCAAAGAAGCAAGGTTTTGGTTGTATGCTACTTCTAGCATTTCTTTGACTTTCTCTGGCTTCAATTCTACTTTAGCTGCTATCTCTTCATTCGTTGGCTCTCGATTCAATTCATTATAGAGTTTATCTTTAGCCTTGAATAACTTTATCATTTTCTGGTGAACGTGATTTGGTACTCTAATCGTTCTGCTCTTATCTTCAATAGCTCGAGTTATCCCTTGTCTAATCCACCAGGTAGCATATGTACTGAATCGATACCCTTTCTCTGGGTCGAATTTGTCTATAGCTTTCATAAGTCCTAAATTGCCTTCTTGAATTAGGTCCTGCAATTCTAATCCTTTACCTTGATATTTCTTAGCTGTACTGACTACTAACCGCAAGTTATGCTCAATCAGTTCTTTTCTAGCTTCCTGATCACCATCTTTAGCCTGTCTTGCTAACTCTATCTCTTCTTCCTTCGATAGAATATCGTGCGATGCTTCTCGATAATACTGTCCTAGACTCATTATTCATCCTCCTTCTCAATTCTCTAGTTCCCCATACTCTAACTGCTACTACTTCACCAGGTGCTAACTTATCTCTTCTATCTGGGTCATGCATTTTCATTCGACCACTCCTTTCTGCGCCTGGCTAACTTCTCCTCATGCTCCTGGAGGAAGCGGTCAACTAACTCGCGCCTGTGATTCTTGTTACCTCGGTCATTAGCACAAATCAAACCATAAAACATATCTAACACTTCACCAATGAAGTAATTACAAACTATTATATTTATATGGACATCATCAAACCTTTTTACTCTACTATGGAAGAACCTATAACTTAAGTTCAGTTTTCCTACACTAAATGAGGTATTATTGACATAAGAAACATCAACTGGTATTGACCTGACCATATCCTTATATCCAACTACTGTCTGAGCTAAATCTAGCAATTCATGACACCTATCCTGCCAATTATCTGCTTCCAATACTTCTTGCTGTTCCTCTTCTATTTTGTCTATTTGAGTTTCTCTAGTTCTCCAAGGTTCATAAGTTGGTACTAGTTTGATTTCTATCATTCTGCATCACCTACCTCAGGAAACTCTTGAATCTTCTCCTGCCAATCTAGATTATCTTTAACAAATACTGGACCGTTATAATTTCTAAACACTTGATCAACCCACCATCTTTCAGGTTTTCTTGCTCCTGGTCCAGTTTGAGCCCCAATAATAACCCAGTTAAACGGAGCTAAAGTTATATGATCTTCTACATTCCCTAACAATGGTTCAATTGAAAGAAATTTTACATTAGCTTTAACATAATACATAATGTCGGTTCTTTCCATATCTGCTTTAAAATCGGTACCATCTACACTAGTTCCTAACCAGCAGTTACTAGGTATATCAAAATCACAATATCGTCTAGGATTCTTAGTTAACAGCTGGAACGTGTGCTGATCTGCTTGTCTAATTACATCCAAGACTTTCTCTATCCATTCATCTGGCACCCATTCACCGAACATATCTGCCATTGATCCAACGAATATTTTTACTGGCTTACTTCTTTCTAACGGTTCATTAAGTCTATATCTGTGAAGTGTTGGCTCGAATCCGAAAGGATGAGCAGTTTTTCTCAAATCTCCATCATGTATATGACTATCTATATCCCATATTCGGCCATATTCAGTTGGAACAGAACACCTTTTACGATTGAATTCTTTACATTTTTTGCGATCATATTCTGACAAAAACCTATGAGCTATCTTTCGTGCATAACAATATTCGCAATCATGATAACAACCTGTGATCGGATTCCAAGTGAAGTCAGTCCACTCTATTCCTGTTCTGTTCACTCTGCATCACCATCTTCAATATTATAACTATGAACTACTCTATCCCTGTGATCAACCATAAAAACACACTCTCTCCAGCAGTCATTGCAACTCTTGAAGCTTTTCTCCGAGTAATCAAACTCTCTTACATCAATCTCTTTCTCACATACAACCACATTATCTTCGTTTTCGTGAGTCCATAGCACTGTTTTCTTCCTCCTTTTCTCCAAATGTTCCTTGCTTATCAATCTCTTGCTCGGTTTGACTTACTATTCGCTCTATCTCACTTCTGGATAAGCCAAAGCTATTATTAAGCTTGTCTACTAATCGTTCTCGATCATACACTCTACTCACCTCGCTATGTAATTTTGTTCTTTCTTATTCGCTCAAGTACATCAGTCTCTCCGGTCGTATCTAATTCGTGATTGGCAATTGAATATGTAACTGGTTCCTTCATGAGTCTTAATGCAAATAGTGCAGCTGCAATAGTGATTATTGCCGCAATGATGATTAATACAATGAGCATGATTATCCCTCCTTACAATTGTCACAGAGCAAGCCGCCTTCGACTACTATTCTTCGGTCCTGGTCCAGACACCATGGAACTGATATTGACATTTGCTTATATCCGAAATGTTCACATCCATCACTTCCCCGACACTTCGGACATATATCATAACCTGGAGCAGTTTGACAACCACATTCTCGACAAGTCTGATTAGGAGTAGTCATTAGAACCTGTTCAGAATACTGACTAATTCTTCCTTAATCTCTTCAACTTCATGGCTCTTATTTGTTATATGACTTACTCCCTGGATTCTAGTTATCAGCTGACTAATTTGCTCTACATCATCAGTCTCCAGATCATCATCGAAAGCTACGAATACACCTTTTAGCTCGCTATTTTCTTCCTCAGTCTCTGAATCATTATCATCTTCAAATACTTCTGCTACTGCATCATGTATAGCTTTGTTGTCTTCTTGTGATAATTCTTTCTCTTGCTGGTCAACGTCTTCTGTTTCTTCTTCCTCAATACTAAAATTAGCATCTTCTAATTTCTCAATAACCTTGTCAACATCATATTTCTTTTTGATTTTAGATTCAGCATTCTTCTTTAAAGTGCAGCTATAAGAATCAGATATATCTAATTCAGCAGCTACTTCTTTGTAATGTTTCTCTTCGATGTTAGATTTAACAAAAGCCTTAAATTCCTTCTCATTCAAAATACTCTTAAGTTCTACAACCAACTCTTCCGTAGTCATCTTTTCCACTTTTCTCATCCTCCATTCTTTTAATAATTCTAAGTTTATTGAACCACCTTTTCTTAAATGTCCGAATTTAGTATCGTCAAAAATTCCTGCCGGCGTATATGCTTTATCTTTAATCTTCTTTCTAATTTCTTTATATTCTGCAAATAACTTTTGCTTCTGTTCCTGGTCCAAGTCTCCTTTTTTGATATAATCATATAGTTGTTTTTTCTTTTCTACTAGCTTCAGTAGTGCAATATCATCATCTGTCAATTTGTTACCAACTAGTCTAACAGCCACTACCTCACCTCCTCCTAACCTGTCAGTAATTCTTCAAGTAACTGATCATTTTCTTTTTCAGCTAAGTTCTCTCTAGCACTCTCCTCAGGTGCTTGAATTGGAATAGCCATTTTCTTAATTCTGTCTCTTATCCGAAAGTCGTAAGGTAACTTTTCAATTTTGCAGTTACTGCTGAAAATAGTTACTACGTCATGATTAAGTCTGTGGTTGAGTATATCAAATAAGTGATCATTAGTGTCTACCTTGATAGATTGCTGCCCCATATCGTCTAGTATGAGTACTTCTACTTTTCTAGCTGCATCTATCAATTCATGAGTCTTAATCTCTGAATTTCGACTGTAAGTGGCTCTTATAGCATTGAGCAAGTCTCCAGCTGTAGCAAACTTAACTTTAGCACCATATCCGTATATCAATTCATTTCCAATAGCTGATATTAACATTGTCTTGCCTGATCCAGCAGTCTCTGAATAGAAATATAACCCTTTTTTCTTACCTTTCATCTCTACAAACCTAGAAACATATTGCTTAGCTGCTTTCTTGCATACAGCTGCAAACTTACGTGATTCTATTTTTTGATAATGCTCAGCACTAACTTCAAAATCTTCTATCCTGGTCTCTTGGAACTTATCCAAAATAGTGGCAAACTCTAGCTTTTTGCTAACTATCCTTGCTTCTCGACATTCACATTCTACTGCTACTGTTCGACCATCTTCTTCTGCAATCTTGAAACCAGTACCATCACATTCTCCATAAGGGCAACTATGCTTCTTCGAATCCCATGAGTTCAAATGCTTTCTTTTGGAGTCTTGCTCCTTCATCTTTTGATTCTTCTCCATTATTCTCGCTATCGTCTCTTGAATTTCGTTCATTATCACTTCCCCCTTTCAAGACTTCTTTTGCTTCTTCAATAAAACACTGAACATACTTCCAACTGCCAATGTCTACTCCATTCTTTGGATCACCTCTAGTGTACTTGCCTTGCGATTTCTGACGCATCACTGCTAAATCAATAGCTTTCCTAAGTACTTCTGGACTATGTTTTTGCAGATCTTCACTGATCAAATATTCACGGCTAAGAAAATTAACAACTATCTTCTGTTTAGCATAATCAAGAATTTTTTTGTATGCAGGATGAAAATCGTCATCTTCTTCTGTATCTCTATTATGTAATCTATTACCTTTAACGTTACGTAACGTATTTATTTCTTTATTATTAGTTTCTTTAGTACTAGTTTCTTTAGAGCCTCTATGATCAGCGCCATCACTGGGTTCAGAGGATTGTGATGTTAGTGTTTTACTAACCTTTTCATCATTACTTGTTAGTGTTTTACTAACCTCATTGTCGTCTTGGGTTAGTATTTTACTAACTTGCTTATCTTCGTTACTTAGTGTTTCACTAACATTATCACCTGTGTTATTTAGTGTTTTACTAACTTTCTGATGTTCTTCACTTAGTGTTTTACTAACTTTTTTACTACTTAAACTTAGTATTTTACTAATATTTTCGTCTGTATTTCCATCTAAATTTGCTTCAAAATCTTCAAATTGACGTTTTAAAATCTTCTTAAAATTGACTTTTCCATTGACTGCTGTCTTTGATAATGAGATCCTCCAACGGTCATAATCTTTGTTGAAAGCTATCAAATCATTTGCTTCATCCCAAAATATTACTCTAGTTTCTTTAAGGTAGTTTAGTTCCTCTGCTATATCAGTTGGATAGATTCCTACTGCTTGAAAGTCACATTTTTTTAATTTGGCAACCTTCTGGTCGAAACCATAACTACATCTCCATATTAAGAAAAGTATATTATATTGTCTTTTACTAAAGTCTGATTTCATTATTGCTTCTAAAAGTTCATTAGATAACCTTGTAAAGCTATCCGGTTGAGGATTAGCCACTCATTTCACCTCGCTTATCTGCGAATATTATGCTACAAATACCATCTTGCCTGTTAACTCCTGAATCTCTCGTTTGAACCGTTCTTCATCACTATTCCGATCACTAAGATGCAATAAATGAATCTCTTTCACTCGACTTAAATCGTTAACTCTCAAGAAATCTTTCACGTTCTCTAAGCTAAAATGACTCCTAAGTAATCTCTTCTTTTGCACCGCTGGAACTCGTCCAGATCTAATATTCTCATCGAGTATGTCTAAAGCATAGTTACACTCGATCATGATATGTGTGAGTCCTGGGAACTTGTATCTTAGATAGTATGTATCTGTCGCATATAATAGTTTGTCCCCTGCTTCATTTGCTAGCAAAAAACCCAGAGGTTCCTCTGCATCGTGTTGGATTTCAAATGGTACTATCGTCCAGGTTCCTAGCTTGAATTTTCCCTTAGGCTCTATTAACTTAATCCTATGACCATGCTTTTCTGTTGCCCATATTGTTCCCTCCGACACATAACAATCAATTCCTGTTCTAACTATGTCATCAATACTCTTACAATGGTCCCCATGCTCATGAGTAATAAGACATCCAGCCAGTTCATGAGTCTTGAAGTTAATCCCTCGCTTAATCTCCTTCATTGATATTCCGCACTCCAGGAGTAAGGGAGTACTACCATCAGTTACATGGTAGCAATTCCCCTTGCTTCCAGAGGCTAATGTCTTAATCTCTATCATCTTAGAATCCTGGCCCTTCTGTACCGGTCTTTTTCATATTCATAGTCTCTTCCGTATCTGTGAAAGCAGGTTGTTCTGTCTCTTGTTCCTCTTCCTGATCTGCATCGTTAGATTCTTCGGTGTCTATATCGATTACTTCACTATTAGCATTTTCATCGACTTCCTTTTGCACTTCCTGTTCTGCCTTGGCTTCACCTACGCGATTGAAGCTTTCAATCATAAGATTACTATCGTTAGAAGAGTTAATATAAGCTTTACAAGTTCGATTAATGACTGTTTTCTTGGCCATCTCTTCTGTAAACTTATTATGAGGACTACCTCCACCTTCTTTGTAAGTCTGACCTTGCTTCCAAGACTGCTTAATTTGGTCCATAGTCATTATATCTACATAATCAGGTCTTTCATCTGGGAAAGTAATTACTGCATAAGCTCCAAGCGGTTCCCCATCAACTTTATTAGCAAAACTCTGCTTATGCTTAGTGATCACCTTCCTCCCTCTTTCAATCTCATACTCGAAATCATCACCCTTATATATAATCTGAGCATATACATCTTCAGCACCGGCAAACTGCTTAGTAACTGCTATAGTACCAAAATATGATCTCATACAGACTAATTTATTTCCGTATGCTACAAAATAACACTGATTCTTAGCTGGATTCAATCCTTGTACAGCCATATCTAATAATGAGTTGGCTATACTGTCTCTGCTACAAGATTGAAGCACTGGTTTACCACTTTTATTTTTAGTACTCTGCAACTCTAACCAAGCACTCTTCATGGCGTTCTCTACACTATAATTAGGTGGAAGGTCAATCTCACCGCCCTCTTGGAACTCTCTAATCCTTTCTGTGACTACATCAACTGTGTCTTTCTTAATCATTGCTAATTCGTTATTACTCATTATCTAATTCCTCCTCAATTTTAATTTTAGATATTTGATATCTAGCTCTTAATTTATGACCTTTGCTAATAGCAGTGTAAATGCTTCCAATTCCCTGTATATTTCGCAATATCTTTCGCTTGTTCAAAAATACCTACACACTGATTTTTGTTCTTGATGTCATATAGGCCATATACTTCTTCCATAAAAATCACCTCATATTATATAGCCTCCTTCAGCTCTTCACGCTCAACTCTTAGTTCCTTATCTTGCTTGCTAACTATTAAGCTAATAAGCTGACTATTAACATCTATCAACTCGGTAACACTCTCACGATTGTCGATGAAGATTGGAGCTTGGAATTGGTGATGCTTCGACAAAGTATTAATAATATCTAATCCAACATTGATGCAGGCCCCATTGTTCAAGCCTGTGCCATAAGGAACTCCTTGGTATAATGTCTGGCATACTTCTTTCAATCCTCCATTAATCTGCTCTTCAAATAATTTGAAATGAGCGTGATCAAACTCATCATTAATCTTCTCTTCCAACATGTTAACTTTGCACCTGGTGAACTCTTCGCAAAGATACATCTGCTCTTCCATCTTGCTATATTCAGCTGCAAGTTCTTTCTCCTTAGCTTTGAGTTCTTCGATTCGCTCTTGGGCCTTCTCATACTGCTCAATGTCATTCAGCTTGCTCTGTAGCTCATCTATCTGCTCCTCTATACCATCTACTTCTTTCTCGATAGCTCTAATCTTCTGGAACCTATCTCGCTTCAATCCTTCGATGTCCTGCTTAATTTGCTCTTTCTCTTCGAGCTTCTCTTGGTATGTATCTGACTCTTGGTAAGCCTTGGCTTTTTCTTTCAAGCTCTCGATTTCTTTCTTGATCTGCTCTGCTTTCTCGTTGCAATCTGTTTTCTGGTCCTCTAATGACTCAATCCCTTCTCTTAATCTTTTATTCTCTGACATGAGCTTTTCACTCTTCTGCTTGATCTGCTTGCCTTCAGCATTAATGCTTTCTAGAGTGTCTGACTTCTCTTGATTGAAATCTGCTCTTGCCTTATCTCTAGCTTCCTGTAATTGCTCCTGAGGGATATCCTGCCCGCAAGTAGGACAAACCTCTTTCTGGTCAAAATCAAACTCTCTGTCATCGACCTCATACCATTTCTCTCGAAGTTTTTCAGCTTTCTCTTCTAACTCTTCAATCTTAGAATCATTATCTGCTTCATCTTCAGCTTTAGAACTTATTTCACGCTCCAAAGCCCTGAATTCATCTCGTGCCTTCTCCAATTCATCCTTCTTAGCTTCTATCTTATCCTCAAATTCAGCTCGATGATTATTCTTGATATTCAACAATTCAGTCTCTATTTCAGCAAGTCTCTTTTGCTTCTCAGCGACTTCACCACCACTTTCAATCCTGTTAATCTGCTGCTCTTTCTGCTTCTTCTCCTGCTCCAGGTCCGCAATTTTCAGTGTTATCTCTTTCTTATCGAGATCTGAAATATCCGGCAATCCCTGGGTCACTTCATCTATTCGGACCGGTAGCTTGTCTAATTGTCTGTTAATCTCTTTTTTCTTAGCTGCTACTACTTTCTTGTGATCCTCTAGGCTTCGCTCTTCTAGAATATCCTGTAATTTCTCAAGCTGACTATTAGAATCTATCACCTCCTGATCATCAACGTCTCCACAGACTTCAAGCAATATTTCACGTCTATCTTGCCAATGCAGCTGTTCATTGAAGTAGCTCGGATTAGTTAATAGTTTGAAAATATCTTCATCGATAATCTCGCTAATCCGCTGATCATACTCTGATTTCTTAACCGGTACCCCATTAAGAGCATAATCTGTAGTGTGTCCTGTGAACTTCTTTTCAGCTGATCCACGCTTCTTGGTCCACTTTTCGTAGTAAGTCTTCTTAAGTGTTAGTTTGCTTCCATTGATTTCAAGAATTGCTTCTACTTCATGATCCAGGCCATGAATTACTTCTCCAGACTCATTCAGAGTCTTGATATCAAATTTCTGAGTACTATTGTCTTTCGAGTCTTTGTCGAATAGTAACCAGGTGAACGAATCGAATAAAGTTGTTTTGCCTGCGCCATTATCTCCATACACCTTTACATTTGCCCCTCGAGTATCAAGACAAAATTCCTTGATACCTTTGAAGTTCTTAAGCTTAAGCTGAAGGAGCTTGATTTCTTTAGTCATCTATACCACCTCTCCTTGAAATTCAAGCCAACATTTATAACTACAGCAACATTCCCATTGATTATTAATATACTCTGGTACTCCTTCACCAGCATCAAAAGCAAATCCGCAATTAACACAAGTTTTTGTTGTTTCTTCTGTATCAACCATTTATACCGCCACCTTCTTATCTGTAATTTCTTCTTTAGGACGCTGCTCGATTATTTCCCAAGTGTATGTTTGTCCTAAAAAGCTGATAACAAAAATATACTTAGTTCCTATTTCAGAATCTATCTTGATCACACTCTCGATCTTCTCTCTACCTATTGGATAACCACACATTAGAATAAGCTTCTCCATAAACAACTCTTCATTTTCAACAGCTTGTCTCTTAGGACCAAACAATTGATTAATGATGTATCCTTTCTTTTTGATCTCTTGCAACATTTCTTCAATATCAAATGATAATATATTACCTTCGATTACTTTGTTGAAACTCTTAACTCCAGCTTTAACTTGCATGTAATTAACGAATCTAACTGATGTTACTCTATCCATAATCTCTTGAGCACTTTCTAATCTTCTCGGTGTTTCCATTGATAATCGACCTCCTATATGGTATAATTAAATATAAGTTAATTAAATATTCTTTCTTGCAAGAGCTCCATTGCCGTGGAGCTTTTTTTCATTTCTAAGCCTAATCCTATCCAGTAATACTTCAAACGTCTCAGCAAATCTAATCATTGTAAACTGTACTCCTGGAGAAACATCATAGATCTGCTCTAATTCATCCATCATTCTTTCAAACTCTTGCTCTGTCAAATCATCTCTGCTTGTCTTATTTGTTATACCCATTGTTAACAGTTTGTCTATTGCTTCTATACCTTCAACCATCTCTTCTCTTAACTTAGCCAATACTGCAATAGGGTTATCATTAGCTCCATCCATATAAGGCGCTGTAAATATATTAGAATCACATTCTTGACACCTTTCTATTGGTAGTCTCCAGCTCTGTAACTTCTTAACTGCTTTCTTGATCACTACATCTGGTATATCAATTTCTCTTCGTTCCATGCCTGAAACAGCACTCTTTGAGTACCCTAATATTCTGCCTAACTCTGTCTGAGAAAGCCCTCTCTGCTTTCTAGTTTCCTTTAATACTGTTGCTACACACATCATTGTCACCTCACTTTCAATTTGACATTAGCCTTGTCAATAACTTATAGATGTTACACCTCAATCTTGCTATAATTAACATAGAAGATAAAAATTACATATTTGGATCACGTAAGAAATCTTGAAACTTTGGATAATGCACTACTAAATGCCACATCATCATATTCCAACTCACCTACTTCACCTCCCTTCAAAGCCTGTACACTTTCTTTCCGAGGTTAGTTCCCACTAGCCCACAACTTTCATTCTTTCCTCAAAATCCTGTGTATCACTCGCTTCCTTGCTAATCCACTCAATCAGCTCTCGCTTTGGCAACAGCTTTCGATCTCCAATCATTAGATGCGGTATTCTATCCTGCTTGATTAGTTCATATATTGTAGCTTTGCTTACTCCTAACATTTCTTTTGCTTCTTTCACACTTATCAGCTTCTGCTCAGTCTTTGGATCAGTTGAAGCATTCTTGACTTCTTCTCTGAGTAATCTTAGTTCTTGTAATATTTCCTCCATAACTCCCATTGCTTATTCACCTCCTTGGTCCCAATTTATTTCATCATATCCCTTTCTTTCGAAAGTTTTGCCAATCTGCTCCTTGAAATCTTCAGCTGCATCTTCTCCAAGAGTCTCTTTCATGTCTTCATACATTGATCGTAATAAGCTATCTGATAGATCGTTATCCAGTACCATCACCTCCTTCGAAGTCTTGAAATATCCTCAGTAGATCACAACCATCTGACTCAGCTTTCCGATTCATATAGAAATCATTAGCTTCCATTTCATTTTCAAAAACATGAACCTCATCATTGTAGATCACTATCCAATTAGCAGTTCCGACATCTGCATCATGCTCAATGAACATTATCTATTCTCCTTTCACGCTGATTCTGGTATTTCTGTGGGTTGCAGGTCTTCTATTCCCTTCTCTCGAAAGTTTATCGTAGAAAGGAGGTGCAACCTATGTTTGAATTCGACTTCGAAAAAGAATTTAACAAAGAAATTGCTAGTCATTTTGAAGATTTCATCACATTATCTAAGCAAATACCCATCTTATATGAAGAAAATCAAAAGTCAGTAGAACATTTTTCTGAACAAGCAATGCAAGAGTTTAGTGAACTTTATAGTAAAATATGTGCCAATGTCTTAGAACAATACCACACTGATTTAATACACTTCTTAGAAGAAAAATTTGAAACTAAATAACATTCTAACTCTGTCTTAGCCCCAACTAAGGCAGAGTTACTTCTACTTCTATATCTCTAAGTTCCTTTGTTAATCTCTCCAACTTGATTAAAGTTTCTCTTATTTCTTTGGTCTTCTCCTCCAACTCCTTAACTGCTTCTGACTTAGACTTTACTTTTACTTTCATACTCTCTCACCTCCTCACGCTGATTCTGGTATTTCTGTGGGTTGTATTGACTATAAAGTAGTCAATAAGTTACTTGTTTAAGCTGTTTTGTCTATTTCTGGGACATTAGTGTTCAAAAAAATATCTTTTCCTAATAAATCCATCATCCTAACAAAAAGCTCAAAAGAAGGGTTTTTGCCAGATTCTATATTAGCATAATGAGAACGGCTTATCTCTAAAAGGTCAGCCATTTCTTCCTGAGTCATATCTAAATCATCTCTAACTTTCTTTAATATATCTCCTACATCCATGAAAAGCCCTCCTTTCTCTTAACTTACTATTATTATAGTTTATTTTCGGGACATTGTCAAGTTTAAAAACAAAAAAAGTCGATAATCAGAACAAAAGTTTATTTTAAGGACATTATATTATATAATAGAACCGAGTTAAAGGAGGTAGTTTAAATTGGAATTTGGCAAAAGGCTAAAAAAACTAAGAAAAGAATCAAAATTAACTCAGCAAGAATTGGCCGATAAATTAAATATAAAAAGATCTACGCTAGCCGGCTACGAATCAGGTAAACAACCATCATACGAAACTCTAGTTAAACTTTCTGATATATTTAATGTCTCAGTAGACTATATACTAGGAGACACAGACGAACGTAAAAAAGCAGATCACATCAAAGCTGCACTATCAGATGATCCAGAACTACTTGAGTTCTGGGATGAGATGAATGAAAGAGAAGATCTTAGAATGTATTTCAAGAAATGCAGTGAACTTAGCCCTGAAACAATCAAAAAGCTCATTCATATCTCCAAAGTTTTCGAGGAAGAAGAAAGAGAGCGACATGGAGGATGAGCTTGGCTAAATCTCTGGGCTTACCTAGCAATTTAGACAAGCTACATGAATGGGCTAGTTTACATAATATTTACATTGCTACAGAAAACTTTGATCTAGAACTTTGGGGATATGCAACTAAATCTGACTACGATTCATATTTAGTGTTAATTAACAATCGTCTTTGTTATGAAATGCAACAAAAAGTATTAATGCATGAACTAGTACATATTCTAAAACATTCTCCAGGAAGTCATCCTATCTACAAGGATCAGTATGACATCGAAAAAGAAGCAGATGAATTAGCTGAAAAGATTATCAAAGATGCAAGTGGTTGATTTTTTATTTTGCTTTGCTCAGAAATATTTAGTAATATGACTAAATTAAGGAGGTGGTTTTAATTAAGTGTACTAAATGTGGTCAAGAAATAAATGATAATTCTAAATTTTGTCAGTATTGTGGCGCTAGACTTTATAGCACTAAAAATAATAATGAAAAATGGTACCAAAAAAAGGGTTGGATTATTGCATTATTATTTTTGTTTTTTCCTGCTGGTTTATTTTTAATGTGGAAATCAAATAAATTTAATAAAACAACTAAAATATTGGTTGCCATATTTTTTGTCTTTATGTTTATTATTACTCCTGCTAGCCAAGAAAAGCAAAATATTAATCAAGCAAATAAAACAACAGTAGAAAACAAATCAAAAACTAATAAAAAGTCTACTTTGAATAAAGTTAATAATAAAAATCATAAAGTCAACCCAACCGATATGACAATAGATGAGTATACTACTTATTTAGTTAATAATACAATAGGCAAAACTACTAACATGGGTAATACTACTTTAATAAAACACACATATTCTAAAAATGATAACGAATTATTTTTAGAGTTATACGCTAATGAAAACTTTAGTTCAAATATGACTCGAAGAGGGATCATTATGGATAGTAAAGATATATTTAAAAAATTCTTCAATGACCGAAAAGATGTACGTAGTTTAGTACTTGGATGGTACTTAACTTTAGTTGACCAAAGAGGAAATGAAAAACTAAGCAGAGTGTTATTAATAGATATGACTAAAAGCAACGCTAACACTATTAATTGGAGTAATGTAATAACTGACAATATACCTGTAATCGCTAACCATTATTGGGTTCATCCTGCTTTAAAATAATAAAAAATGGTTGATCTCATGAAAAAAACAGGTAATAGACCTCATTTCAGAGGTTTTCTTTTTAACTTTAAATCGAACATACATTCTTTACTTGACGCCGTAATTTGTAAAGGAGATGATATTCATGGCTCACTTAAGAAAAAGAGGTGACAACTGGCAGATTACAATCGAAGTTGGTCGTGATCCAGTCACAGGTAAACGAGAAAGAATCTATGAGACAGTCAAGGGAACTAAGAAGGAAGCAAGGAAGCGTATGCATGAACTAGCTTATCAAGTCGAAAACGGAACTTATGTAGAACCATCAGAATTAACTATGAAGGAATTTATGCTTAAATGGTATGAAGACTATTGCAAAAATAATCTTGCCCCTTCTACGCAAGAATACTATGAGATGATCATCAATAGTCACTACATTCCTCTACTAGGTAATATTAAAATATCTGATCTTAAGCCAATGCATATTCAAAGCTATATTACAGAGAAGTTGAATAATGGCAGATTAGACGGTAAAGAAGGTGGTCTTTCTAGAAAATCAGTTAAGCGGCACTATACAGTCTTGAATCAAATACTAAAATATGCTGTAAAGTTACAAGTGATTGATAGAAATCCAGCTGACCCAATAAGCCCACCTACTCCTAATAAGCCTGAAATACAAGCTATGACCCACGAAGAGCTTAGTGAACTGTTAGAACATGTAGAAGGTTGGTTATATGATTTTATCTATATAGCATCCTTCACAGGCGCTAGAAGAGGTGAATTATTAGCATTAAGATGGAAAGACGTAAACTTTAAAGAAAAGAAAATACAAATCAAACAGAGTGCATCTAAATTATCTGGAGGTAGATTAGTTTTTAGAGAGCCAAAAACAAATTCAAGTATTAGACCTATCGATATCGATGAAGACATTATCAAAATATTGAAACGTCGCAATAAAAAACAAAAAGAAGATAGATTGAGATTAGGCGAAAATTACAATAATGAATATGATTTAATATTTGTAAAAGAAAACGGAAATCCTTATTTCCCTGATTATGCTACAAAACAATTTAAAAAAGCCGTTAGGAAACTTGGTTTAGAAGAATATCGATTACATGATCTGCGGCATACCCATGCTACACTTATGTTGCAAGCTGGAGTTCATCCTAAAATAGTCCAGGAGCGTCTTGGGCATTCTTCTATTACTCAAACTCTTGACACTTACTCTCATGTAATTCCATCTATGCAAAAAGAGGCCGTCCAAAAACTAAAAAATAGCTTAAAAAAGTAAGTTGGGCGACAAAATGGCGACATTTTATTCTGTCAATAAAAAAAGGGTTAAGAGCAAAAACACTCTTAACCCTTGATATTATAAGCTTCATAAGTGGTGCGGACAGATGGGATCGAACCATCGGCCTCCACGATGTCAATTTTATTATTGCTTTTTTTAACGTTTTTTAGAGTAAAATAAGTCTATATACATTGCTATTATAGACCCTTATTTAAATTAAATTAAAATGAAAAAAATAATCGGCGTCAAGTTTGGCGACATTGTGGCGACATGATGTCGTCATTTTTATCTACATTATAATAGAAATAAAAAAGACCAGCATTAACTGGTCTTTGGATCACCGTATAGCCTTTTCATAGCTGCATGCGTGACCAACCAATTACTTCCTGACTTGCGAACCTCTCCTTTCTCGAATCTGTCATCATACTTTGCTTTCCTCAAAGTTGAATCCCCAAGCCCCCATTTTTCTTGAGCTTCAGCAAATGTATATACTGTGTCTAGGTTATTGAGAGAACCAACCGAAAGGCCAATTCCGTAACTAGTCTTAGGATCATTATTATCAAAATGCTTTTTTGATGTAGAAAGAAATAAGTCGGCTATAATTTCTCTATACTGTTTGCTTTTTCTATCACCTTCAAGTATCCTTTCCAAAGCAACATACAACGATTGCATGTCCTTAAGATTATTAATTCTCGTTTTCCCTTCTTTGATTAACCTAACATAGCGATCATGATTAAGCTCGTTGGCGCGTGTAGCAATAACTCCAAGATAGAAAGCGATTCTATTAACATTATCCTCAGCTAGCTTGCTTTGTTCAAACTTCGTAATCATATCCATGATTAACCATCTCCTTTTTTGTAGTTGGCTCCTTTTTTGTAGTTGGCTTTTTAATAAGCAGAAGCCTAACTGCTATCAATTACTTAATATAACCTTTCTCAACAGCTAAATCATAATGTCTAGCAAACTGATCTCTATTCTCTCCAAATTCTTCTTTTCTCTTTCTTGATTCTCTTCTAAATTTGTAATCATACCATTCGCAATCACTGTATTCCTCAACAAAAACTCCAACTTTTCTTTCATCTTCAATATCATCTTCGTTGACTTCTTTCCACTCTATAACTGACTTTGGAACCCAAACTTCGTCATTAAATAATGTTGCTTTCTCGGTTTCTTGTGTAACCTCTAAGTTTGAAAACTCATTAAGTAAACATTCTTGAGCAGAGTTCTTTCTTAACCACCAATCTTCAATAATAGGTTTTTTATTCATCTCTTTTTCCTCCTTTTCTTCTTTCCAAGCTAATTTCAATGCCAAGCTCATTCTAGCTCTATAATTACCTTCAAAAGTCTTCGCCAACTTGTGTGCCTTTCTCATTAATCTGCTTAACATTGAAATCAACTCCTCAAATTATTTTGTGCCGTCTCCATCACTTTCTATATATATTGTAACACATGCGTTACATATTGTCAAGAGTTATTTCAATTTATTTCTATACAAATAAAAAAAGCCCCGCCACCAAACGGCAGCGGGTACGATTAGAATCTGTAATTGTATTCAGCTGATATACTTTTGTTCTTGATATCTAAGTCTACATCCAGACCAGGATCGGGCAGCGTCACTTGGTATTCCCTGATTTCTTTTGCGACTTTCCCTTATCAACTCGCTTGATTTCATTAATATGCTTATTAAGTTCCTTGACTGCATTCTCATCCGTCTTCTCTTCCTGCTCTATTACTTCATTTCTAACCTCAGTCAGCAACTTTGCTACATCCTCATTCTCTACTCCGGCACGCTTAAGTCCATTTTTGACAGCCTTAGTTATGTCTGGGATTGATGCATAAGCTACATCGTCAATCTCATTTTCTGTGCTTTCTACAAACTCTTTTCCTTCCTTGGCTAACTTTTTGATATAACCTTTGCTTACTACAAAAGCAACAATACCACTCAATATGATAGGACCTAATGAATTCATTAATAACGCTTCCATAAGTAACCATCTCCTCTTAATTTTATATTTCTGTCAATTCTAATCAAACTAACTCCATATATTTTGTTTCCATTCGTCGTTAATCAAATCCCTGCAAATCCCTTTGTATCCTTCTTCATTATGATATAAGTCACAACTTATCTCTTCATAAAAATCAGGATATTTCATGATTAGACCGTGTTCAAAATGAATATCCTTCATTGAAGATTGGAATTTTAGCATAATTGCTTCGAATTCATTATATCTTCTAGCTTGCATTCCCTTAAGATCATAGAAGCAAATTTCATTAAATTTAGATTCCATAATAAATTCAAGTAGTTCTTTGAATTCTTTCTCGTGCATATACCCTACAACTACATTGAGCCAGATTTTATCGACATCATTTTTGTCAATTTTTCTGTCCCATGCTTCAATTTCTTTTTCATTTGTAATATTAACTCCAACTGTATATGCCTTTTGAATAAGATTGTAGTCAATATCATGATCCTTGGTCATGAATGAGGTTTTAATATTGTGCTCAATAGCAAAATCTAGTATTTGCTCTAAATCAGGATGTAACGTCGGGTCTCCACCAACCAGATTGAATTCATTAGTCTTATTTTTGTGAGCAAGCATAAATTGCTTTATTTTGCTAAGCTCAGCAACTTCCCCTTGACCTTTATCTTTGTTATTTTGAATACAAAATCCGCAACGGAAGTTACATTCGTTAGTTATCCGTAAATCAATTAAACGAAAATGTTCATTTTCTAATTCTACATCTTGCATAATTATCACTCCTTTTCAATTTCTACACGCTTCATCCACCCTCTGATGAACACCTTTTGACTCGGATCATTAAGAGCTATCTTAACGTATCTTTCACCCTGCAGGATATTCATGATCTTAACTAGCTCATCAGTATACTCAAATTCATTAACCGCAGCTGCAGTATTGGGTCCCATAACTCCATCGATTGCTATTTCATTTTCTCGAAAGCAATTGACAGCCATTTGCAAGTGCTTCGTTGCTGTGAATACGCCCATGTTAACCGCCTGGTCAAAACATTCGATTCCTACTTGGACCGGAACATTTTCGTATTGCCAGTAGTTTTCTCGATATATTTCCTTAGCTTTCTCCAATGACAAATCCCTCATATCACCTTCATAACCTGCTGCTCTAGCCACTTCTTCAGTAATGCCAAACTTAGTAATTCCTCCTCGATCTGCTTCATGATTGGAGTAGCCACCTTCGTAATTCAGTACTTCCTCGAATGCTTTCTCGAACTTTTTGCTCACATGATCACCTCCATTTTTTGCATTAAAAAAGACACCCTTTCAGGAGTCTACGAAGTTATTGCATATATTAATGACGCTATTGCTACAAGCCACCCGCCCCATTTTCTAATTGTTTCTGCTAATTCATGCTTACCTTTTTCCGTATTCTCTATCTCATTAATCTTTTCTTCGTTCTGATTAATCTTTTGATAGCTTTCCATCATATCTTGCCTTAGTCCGTTGTACCTTTTGATTACACTTCGAGTCTGTGTCATTTCTTCTTTGAGACTTTGGATCATATCGAATAGCTCTTTATTTGAATACCACTCTTTTTCATTGTCTGTCATTGACCACACCCCTTCAAGAAAAAATCCACCTCCCCAGGTGGTTAATCCGTAATGCTTTCTGTAATTTTGAGAGTTCCCTCGAACGCCTTATATCTTCTACCAGTTGAATCTTCTACTAACGTTAATTCATGCTTATATAGCCCTGTTGCTATATCAGTATCTATGTTAGTTATATTGATTTCAATTTGTCCGTTCAGAGCATCTAGTATATCGATTCCATTTCCATCTGACTTGTTGATTACTTCAGTTTTTGTATTCGGGTCCTCAGCCACATACTTCAAAGAAAAATCACCTAATGGAACTTCAACTCCATTATCAGTGATAGTGTGCGGGTATGTTCGATCAATCCTTTGAGAAATCTCATAGTTCACTTGAGTTACATCATTCATAAGCATCACCTACTTTCACAATATCTAGAGTTTTGTTATCTGCAACACGTGTGATCTCCAATTCTTCCTCTGTTGCTTTTCTAGTTATTTGTGGATTAACGTCCAAAATCTTACGAAATATATCGACTACTCTTGCCATATCAAATGCAATTGGATTACTGTAATATCCTTCCATCTCTGTTGTTGATTCTTTTGATATGTCATCTGTTAATATTGATGACGAATAGTAGCCTGGCATAGTTAAAACTACATCTAAAGGTGGATTTAAGGCACTATCTATTAAGAGCACATTCTTTCCACTATACCTACCAATATATAAAATCCTGTTACTTAACACTTGCAATCCTTCACTTATTCCTGTATTCACTTTTAGCCTTGTATTAAGTGAACAATCAAGATTGTAAATATCAGCATAGGCTTGGTATGTGCTATTTTCGTATTTATAAAGTCCACACACAAAATATTCACCTGTAGTATTGAATTTTAAGTTATTAATAAATTCTGCAACTTGATTTTCTGATAGTATGTCACCTGTTTGTGCATCAATTGTTCTTATCCAATTATTATTATTTACATCTCTATAAAACATAGCAATTCTGTTGCTTACACTTGAATAATCAAAAGCACGTATGTCTGTATCTTTATCATTGGGCATACTATTTAATATATTGCCTGTATCATAATCAACAAACGTTACTGATGAATTTTCTCTGCTATGTCTCACTTGTATGAATGTTTGTTCATCTATAAATAAAATTTCTGATATCCCTCTTGCAAGCATCGACTCAATAAATGTACCATCAACATCATATTTGCATAAATCATACTCCCCAACTAATATTTGAGTATTATCAGGTGACATTTCTATGAAATAGACATCATAAGAATATTGTGCTTCTTGCAAATCAAAGAATTTAACAATTTCCCCCGTTGATATTGTAATCTTGAGCACTTCACAATTAGTTGTAACAGCAAATAATATATCATCAGTGTACCATGTAATGTCTTTTAGTTCACCGCCATTAAATTGGTTTTCCCAATATCCATGCAATGTGGCAGTTTTGTAGTCATATATGAAAATCTCATTTCCATCATGATAGGCATCACCATTGAATAGTGCTATTAGTTCTTTGTTAGGACTTAAATAAGTGTTCTTCCATGAGCCATAAGCCCTACTATCAATATTAAAACTGAATATAGTATCGCCCTGTGCCATATTAATCTACTCCCCATTGAGCCAGAATATTTTTTGCTTCTGTTTTGGTTATTTCTTGTATTTGGGCTGATTGTTCAACTTTCATATCAACTGAATCCTCTGCTCTCCAAATACATTGCGTCTCGTCTGGAGAATAACCACAATTACTGTAATCCTTGTGACCAACATCTGGATAACTAAAACTAGTTCCAATCTTATCAGTATTAATAAGATAATATTTCATTCTTAATCACCGTCCTTATACTATTTTTGGAACTTCAAGCGGACACTTAATTGTCGCCTTATCTGCATCTTGAGTTAACTCCGTAGTAGAAACACTTTGAACTGGGCCCAGTGAATCTGTAGAACTACCATTAGGAAATAATACCCCTTGATCAATAGTAACTGGTAATGGAATATCCGAGTCACTACCATTAATCTCAACTGAAAGCTCCATTGGGTTATTCCCTTGTGTATGCGTCCAACTTACTCTGCTATCAGACAACGGCAATCTTACAATTGCATTCCCGTTGTCATTCTGTAATTCTATATGAATACTACTGTTACGGATCAATGTTTCCCGAATCCATTCGTAGCCGTTTGAATTGAATTCAACTGCCAATTATGTCACCTCCCTAGATTTTGTTTTTTTTTATTATCGTAAGTAAAACTAACACTAACCCCTACCGCATTTGCTAACTTTTTAATTGCTGTTATCATTTCTTCTTTAGTGATAAGATCCAATTCATCTGCTAATTCTGCATTTTCGTCTGCTAATTTTTCTAAGCCCTTTTCAATTTTAACACTACCGTCTAATTGTTTATTAGCATTGAATTTAGTCAATTAAATCACCTCCACTTGAGTCTGTGGGTGATTTCTAAATAAATCCCCTTGATAACTGATAATATAATTGCCTACATCAGTTACTTCAACAACTTGCTCACCATGATTATTAGTGATAGGTATATTTATTGGAATATCTTCAAAATAAACAGTCACAGATGCTATATCATCAACTGCAATAGTATCTTTAATATCAACTATAATAGTCAATTTAGAACTTACAGAAGTATTTACTGTAACCTTATCAGTGACTAATTCTATTTTAGGTTTGGGAACAACATTATCATTAACTACTCTTAATTCGTTTTGAGCTTGATTAGTAAGCATATTTTGGTCAATAGTTATAAATGACATATACTTTTTAGCATCTTCTGATACTCTAGCACTACGATACAATGCTTCATCAGAAGGTAATCCTGCACTACCATGAGGTTCTGGCTGACATCTTAATATCTCGTTGGTTCTGGTATCGTATAATATTTTGCTAGGCATTAATCAGCACCTCCTTCAATTGCAATCCACATTACTTCGCCATTATCAACAATTTGGTCTCTCCAAAAGCTCCATTTTGTTATAATAAGTGATCCCTTTGCTATTTCTATTTTAATGGCATATTTCCCCGCAGGTAAGTTAGGAATTAGAATTTTATTCGTTGGCCCATAACTGCCATATAATGTCCAACCAGTATCATTATATTCTTTATAATATACATTTACAGGGAACGGAGCATCACCTGTATAAAACGTTACAGACAATTTTGTTACATCACTTTGCGAAGTATATGATGATATCCATATTGGATTTTGATAATCAAGAGTTACATCAGTAATATCATTAACATGCTCTATGCCTTTAATGATTGAATGACCGTATGCATAGAAACCATCTTTTGAAATAGCACTGGCAAAGCTTTCATAAGTTTGCGTTTTCCCACTATAATTAACATTATAACTCATTAAACTTTTGATAGCCGTTTGCACTTTTGGAGCTTTATCCCACCCGAGATTAATATAATCACCATCCTGTGCTACACCGTAAGCTACTCGTTTACTATACCAATGAGGAATAGTTGAACCTGCTTCATAAAATTTCAAATGATCATCATTCAATATTGACCTATCACCATCTGAACCGACAATCTCAATCCCATCTTCACCATTGATTAGCATACCACCCGGGTACATTTGTACATTTCCTGCTCCAATTGTTGGTTCAGCATCATAGAATGGTGCGTTAGATTTATGCCAAGATAAAACTTCTTCGTTTGTGTGTGCTTTATCAGAAATCATAAGTTCATCAATTAGAACACCTTTAATTGAATGACCAAACTCTAAACGGCTCATTTCTTGCGTTACTGTCCCAGTACCTTTTTTAGTTCCATCCCCATATACAGTCACAGTCCCATTCTCTCTTACAAAAGTTACTGTATGCCATTCATAAGGAAGGAAGTTATTAACTGCATTAGGACAACCACTCACTCTAATATCTTGATAAGCAGTTTCACACCACCATCTACCAGAGTGGTCACTATTCCACCAATTAAATACATCTTGCCATCTATCAGTTGAATCATCATACTCTTTAGTAATTGCAACTTCAAAATGTAAAGTAAAATCACCTGTGCCTATTTGTGGTGTTTTATAATCTAGCACTCCATTTGGTCTACTTCCATCTACAAAACTAGTTGAAAATGATTTGCTTTCAATCTGCATCCTTTTTGCATAAGATGTACCTGTATCAATAGTGCCTGGATAATGATATATAGCAAATCCTAATCTATCAGCAGGATTACCATCACTTCCTAATACACTATCATCTCGAGTGAATGTTATTGAATATCTATCATATGAAGTTTTAGTAGATGATAGAGCCACGGCACCTATCCATTCACCATTAGGGTTTTTAGAATAGATATAAAATCTAACTTCACCACCAGCATCTTTTCTAGCTTGATCTATTTTCAAGTCTACAGAGAAAGTGACTTTATCTCCATTAGACATACCTAACTTAGCAAATGTATATGACTCTGTCCAAAAACTATATCCTGTTCCAGAATAGGCTAGTTCACCAGTTGCGTAATTGTTTTGTGCAAGATTAGTTGTACCTTCTTCAATTGCTACCGCACCGCCGAATACACCTTCGTTTGGTCTTAAAGTAGCAACTGGTGTTCCAACTGGCTTAACCCCATCTGTACTAACTAATGACCTGTCAAAGTGCCATAGGTGCGCATCTTCTGGTTTTGTTGGATTTGCGTAAGCCTTTGCATTACTCTCAGCACTATCAGCTTTAGCCTGTGCTCCAGCTTCATTTTCTGCCGGTGATCCCGAAACAGTTATGCCGTTAGCATCAATATAGGTAGAACTGTTTTCACTTTGAACTTTCATATTTCCGGTAAGTGTAAGAACCTGGGCTAATATTTCATCAGATAAAGTTACAGTCCAGAATTTCAATTCGTATAATGTTAATGCTGCATCAAATACTATTCTCATTTTGTTTGTAGCTACCATCTTATCATTATCAAACCGTTTTATATTCCATTGGTTGGCATTGCAAGCCACAGGACTAGTACTAGAACCTATTACATCTATCCAAGCTTCTGTGTCTTTGTCCCAAGCTTGTACATAGTAATTACAGGCAACACTAGGATAGAATCTAACCATGTCAAAGAACCACTGCATCGGATATTCAAAAGTAATGGTTGGTGCACTACCGAAAGCAGGTCCTAATCCTGTATCCATATCCCAAAGTTGTTCTAATGATCCAGAGCTTGGCGTTACATCACTTATAGGATTAATATTGAACGATTGATTTATATCCTTTGCATCAATTAGGTTAGGAGTAATTGAGCCACTACCCCATGGCCCTTGTTGACCTAACTTATCTATAAATCTAGCTCTTACATAGTTAGTTGTATCACCAATAGCAGGTACTTCTCTGATAAAATCTTTTCCTTTATAAATCTCCGGACTACCAAAATTACTGTCGGTATCAATTTGAAATTCGATAATATCTAAGTCTTTGATATTCGGATCATCAACTGCTAATTGTAATTGCGATAGTGTAGAATTGATATGTAGTGTCGGCATTGGTGGTACCGAGTTGGTAACAGTTACACTCACTGCATTAGCTGAATATACACCGCTACGATTGAATGCTTTGATATAGAATGTCTCACTAACTGTTTCTGGTTCCTTAATGTGAGATAATGCATTACCTCGATAGATCAATTCTGAATTAGCAGTCGTATCTTGACCCCAGTTCATATCTGCGGTTCTTATTTCAAATCCTGACTTATCTTGATCAGGTATATCATTCCATTGTAAGACTATCTTATCTTCAAAAGTACATGTAGCCCAGGTAACATCACTTGGTGGATTTTCATTACCAGTTATAGTTATTGTAGTAGTTGGTGATGTTCCAAAGTCTGCTTTAATACCGTGCCTATTTTCAGAAACTACCTTAACATCGTAAATTTCTGGACTAACTGGTTTGATATCAAATTCTAATTCTTCAGTTCTGCCTGCATAATTCCATTCAATTGCTGAGCTAACCTTGTAATAAATATGAGCATATTTCCAGTAATGATCTACTGGCTTATCGTATGTTACATGAATAACAGGCACATAAGACCCATCTCCTATCAACTCGCCACTTTCAACTGCTGTTAAATTAAGTACATTATCCGGCTTAGCAAATGGATTAGGCAACGTAGAATCTTTTTTAGGTTGCTCTACTACTCCCGAATCTGAATATATTGCATCATTATATTCCTGGCAAACTAACCTCATTTCGTCATTCTCTTCTTCGTGAATCTCTAAAATACGAAACTCTTTATCTACCCAACCAGGAACATCATGACTTACTGTAATTACATCTCCCACTTCACAATGCAAACTATCTATCCCTACTTTGAATTCACAAAATGTAGAGCAAAATTTAGCTTTTTTCTGATAGAACCTTGCTAATCTTCCGGCCTGGTTAAACCGGTTGATTCCAAGTAGAGATATAGTCTTATCTACTACTTCCCCTCTCTTTTCAATATCTCGATCGTCGGTATATTGAGCGTATACTTTTTGCCAATTTTTATTAGGATCCGTATACTGGACTAAAACTTTGTTAGGAACTTCTTTTCTACTACTTTTATTGTAACTAAACGAATCCTCAACTATATTATCCATGGTGTAACTCTGCACCGGTGCTTCCGGCATATCTGCTTTAAGTCTTAATTCTCCACCTGAATAAAGTAAAAATGCTCTAAAAGTACCAAGTATACTTTGAATAATATCTAAACTAGATTGTTTAGCGTCAATTACATAATCTAATTTAAACCTTGGAACTTGGTTACCGCTGCCATCATCAACCGTTTCATCACAATGATTAGCAACAGTTTTAAATGACTCTAAATCAATATGTTGCTTATCTATTCCCAGGCCATAACGTGAATTAGTTAAGAAATCAAGTAAACAATAAGCTGGATTTTGAGAGTATTGAGTAACCCAGCTAGAAGTACCATTATTCCATACTTCAACTTCCCTACCTTCTATAATAGAAGTTATAGTTGGAGTACCACTTAATTCTAATTCTTCAGCATCCAAAGAAGCTGAAATGTAAGCTAAAAAAGGAAATGTTTCACCATTAAGATTAATACTATCTGCTGTTTGAGCCCGGTTTCCTAGCCTAATATTAGCAGTTATGCTTACATTGTCTGCTTTAATTGAAGATATAGACTTAATAGGTCCTTCGGATACTCCAACTTGAATATCCATGTATTGATCATTATCACCAGATATCTTTTGAAAAATTATATTACCGGCAACTCTATTTCTTCCGTATGCCACCGGAATAGGTAATTCTTGCGATTTTGTATTACGAATAGGGCCAAACGAATAAGTTGAAGAACTAGCTAATTGAGATTCTAATTCTTGGGCCTGTTGGTAATTATCGTAGCTTCTACCAAGCGAAAAACCCATCATTACTCCCCGAAGGATATTAGCCCCAATTGCTTCAGCTGTAAACCCTCCTATTACTGCTCCTATCGCTGCTCCAGCTCCCAAACCTATTCACCTCCAATTCTCCATATTGAATGCAATCTATTTTTCCATCTATTCAAACGAGCAACTTCTACTTTTCTATCTTCTAATACATGAATAAATTTATTTCTACTAACTAAAACTCCACTATGAGTAGGCACTTTGCAAAAACAAAAAACAACCACATCTAATGGTTGTTTACTTTCAAACTCTATTTTATTTGCATGTTTCTCTAACCCCTCAATAAATCGTTTAGGATCATCTTCATACCAATTCTTTTTAATTTTTCTACCATCATCATTTGGCAAGGTAATACCATTATCAGCAAGAAAATTAATTATAAGTCCAAGACAATCTAACCCTTCCAAATCTCTTCCATTATGAGTATAAGATATTCCTATATACTTTCTAATGATATCCTGCATATTAACCAAACTCTCTCGGATCTTTTATTTCTGGTATAGCTAAGAAACCACCGTAATATTGGGTATTGGACCAAAATGCACAACCATGGCCAGCATCATAAGATTTGTCGCAACCTGTTTTCATGCTATATGAATCTCCAGCAGCTGCAGAAGAAAAAGGATAATCTACCTTTACATAGCCACTTCCGGATTCAATTATATCTCTAGTTTCATTACCAATTGTGATGCTCCCATGCTTCCAGTAGTTATTTGTTTCAGTTATACCTGCATCATTAATAGTAAGATAATCGCTAGAAATACTATCAACAATACCACTTTTCGTCGGTACTGTAGCTCCGCAAGTGTCTGGATTGCCAAATTGCCAGTTACAACTTACTTGATATTCTCGGCCTGGTAATTGTTTATCTAATGTATCTAACTTTGAAACTACATTGACCTTCATAGCATTTTGAGTAATCTGCGGTGAATCCATTATACCATCAAAAACTACTACTTTATTTGCTGGATTGCCAAGAGCATCTAAGAACACTTTCCAAATTTCAAGACTACGGCCACGGAATTCTGTATTAGCAATATAAGATGACATTTCTCTACTAACATTGTCGATTGAAACTGAGGTTTCATCTACTTTAGTGTCTACATTAGTTGAAATTGTGTCTCTGCTAAATGCAAAAGCTGTGTATGTTTGTGGATTATCATTTTCATCGAAAAACTCAATGTCTTCTGGATGATTAGCCAAGTATAATGTTGTTTCATCAAGATGTACTAATAATAATTCTACTGGCCGGTTCGCTTCTTTGTCCTTTTCCATTGTTACGTTAGTACTTAAATCACGAGACATTTATAACACCTCCACTAAAGGCAATCCAAACTTAAACATCAAATCATAAAATACTTCTCGACTAAGCTTATCTACTCCAAAACGGACTTTGATCACTTCTCCAGTTCTCGGATGAGTCCAGTTAAAAACTTCAAATTTACCTTTTCTTGCTTTAAAAAAGTTATATATTTCATCAGCAGGAGTTTCCTGCTTTTCAAATTTAAGCTGAAATTTGCGTTTTGGACTTCCTTTACTTCTACGCTGTTCTTTGCCTGATTCAAACTTGGTAATCAAAGTATTATATTTTATATCTTCTGTCCTTACTCTGTGAGCAGGCCATATGAATTCTGGTAGTGCCATATCACCACCTCCATTTTATTGCATAAAAAACCACCTTCTTAAAAGGTGGTTAAAAACTTTATTAACAATATTTATTTATTAAATTGGCAATTTCACTCTTAGGTATGTCGCTTTTGTCTTTTTTAGAATAAACAATAACTAGAACATCATACTGGCCTGCCATCAATTACTCCCCCTGGGCTTCTTCCTCTTCTAAAAAATCGTCTATAGATGTTTTAGGCAATTTACCTTCTCTCATTAATTGCATTTCTTTTAATGATTCTTTTAATGATTCACGTGGGGAGTGTTCTTCAATTTCAGTTTTAGCTACGGCACTCATATTATCCCCCTCCTTTTTATGATTATATCCATTATCATCACACATATCCATCACCTCGTAAGATTATACTCTCCAGATGACGAAAATATTATTTACTTTGTAACTTAATTATAGCACTTTATATCTTGAATGTAAAGATATGAGAGTCAAAATATTTATTCAATACTTAGAAACTTTCTGCAGTCTTATCCATTTATTTTTTCTTTGTACATGCTTTTTTTATAGATTTTGTTTAATTGTCTTCCTAGTTAACCCATTCTTTTTAATATCATTATTGACCACACCAGTGATAGCCTCTGGATTTCTAGCAGCAAGATCAGCAAATGATTTAGCATCGACAGCATTAATATTTATATTGTATGTTTCTCCTCCTGACCCTTGATTGTTTAGAAAAGCTTTAGTATCTTCTCTGCTAAGTATAAGTTCTCCAGTTTGAGCTTTGATTAACCTTTCATCATTAGCTAATGGCTTTAGTCCCACCATGCCGCCTGAATGATAAGCATCTACCAATCCTCTTGCAGTTACAAGACCACCATTATGAGCCGTTGGAAAACCAGCAAAACTTAATACACTGTTAACTGCGGGTCCTACAATAGCTTTTTGAATCACTAATGATGCTACTTGATCAAGAAAATTATCAAAAACTTTACTTAAGCTTTTACCTTTAGCAATAGCAGCGGATAATCCTGAAATCATTTGGTTTTTAAACCTAATAAATTGCTCTCGAGCACTTTTAATTCTTTCAGTCATATTTTTCCAGGTCATTTCTTTCTTTAAAGCTGCATAATGGTTTTTAGCCCGGTTTATCACTTTAACAAATTTTTCCCATACACTTAAAGTAGGTAATTTTTCAGGAACATCACCTACTTTAATCGGGCCCATTCCTCCTTTATCAGCTCCTCCTTTTTTATCTCCTATATCAACATCGATAGTGAGTTTCCCTTTGAAAGCATCTACTATTTTTTTAATTTGTTTATATAACTCGGGGGCTCTCTGCTTAACTAAAATTAATATTTCATCAAAAGTATCTTTTGCTGTTTGTTTCATAGCTTCCCACAGTTCGCCCATTCCTTTTTTAGCTTTTTCAGACCACTTTTTGATTTCTCCAGCAATCTCTGGAGCTTTTTCTTTGACTATCTCAAATGTTTTATCTAAGTTTTTACCTATATTAGCTATGTGGTCTTCACCAACTCCTTCAAGAATCTGCCCAAGAAAACCATCATGTTCTTTTCCAACATTTTTATAAGATTTTTCTACATTATCTGCTACACTAGCAAATTTTACACCAAACAATTCAAGTTTTTTCATTATCCAATCTAAAACTCCACCTATAAATTTAGCTATTTTATCCCAATTATTTTTAACAACTTCATAAGACATAACAGCTACATTTTTAACTACTACATAAAAATCCAAGTTTCTATTAATCAACCATTTTAATATTTTCCAAACAGAATTAAAAGCAGATTTGAATTTATCAAAAAAGTAACTTGCTGTTTTATTGCCACCGTTCATAATATTATCATACCATTCTTTAAAATTGTTCCATAATTGGTCTAAATAATCTCTAACCCCCCAAAGATTTTGTTTCCACGCCGAATAAAAAGTATAGGCTAAAGCAATTATAATCGTCACAGGGTTAGTTAAAGAAACAAAAGCACTTGCCACAACACTTAAGGCTCCAATAATTGCTTCTATTCCAATTACCAGGCCTGCCAGTCCTGCTATAGCTGATAACAATCCTGTAGCAAAAAGTCCAATTTGGACTATGTTTTGATGAATAGAATCCGGTAGTTCATTGAATGCCTTTATAGCTTCTCTAGCTTTATTAACAACCTTTGTGGCAATTGGTAATAAATACGAACCTAACTCTTCTCTGGCATTACGAACCTCTCCCAAAAAACCACGCCAGGAGTTAGCTAGTTCATCTCTAGTTCTAACAGCATCTCCTTGAATTTCACTCATTTTTTCCATGATTACATTATATCTAAGCATAACTTTCTCCGACTCTGTCATTTCCCGAACCGATTTCTCAATTCCATTCTTTAAAGCATATTGCTCCAAAGCAGCTTGTTGTGTATTAAAACCGAGCCTTTTTAAAGCTTCTGCTTCTCCTGTTAAAGCTCCAGTAAGAGCTTCAAATGCTCTGTCTGTTTTTATATTCCTAAAAGAAGATAAATCTACTGCTAATTTTGTTATAGCTTTACTCATTTCGGCAGCTTCTTTTTTGCTTTCAACCATGTTTTTTAACATGCTCATAGAAGTACCTACATAATTTTTAATTGCATAATCTGATCTATTAACTGCCTCTGCTGTTTGCTCAGCCCATTCATTGATATCATCTGCCATTGCTCCAAAGCTAACCTCTATTACATTCTGTAATTCCTTAGCATCAGATGCAGCTTTAATCAAAAATCCACCTGCTGTACCAATCCCTGCTAAGGCTGCCGTTGCTAATGCCCCGGCACGTTTAATTCCATTAGCTGCTGTTTTAGCTGTATTTGATAGATCTTTCAAACCTCTTTTTGCCGTGTTAATACCACTTTTAAGTCCGCTAGTACCTGCTTTTATTCTTGCTAATATGCTTCCTGCATTATACGCCATTAATCTTCACCTCCCTCTTCAGTACTGTCAAACACTTCTACATTTGGATTCTGCATCATTTGCTTACTTTCATTAGCTAATCCAATGCTTGCAAAGTCCTGTTGACCACTTTTATTTTGACTATCATTTTGCTTAAGTTCAATAATCTTCTCCGGTGGATCATCAGCAAATGCAGCTCCAATAGCAAAACGCAAAATATTATATTCTAAATTAGCTTCTTTCATCTTACGGTTTTGAATAGCAGCGTAAATATCAGCTATTTGTCTCGGACTATACCGGATCACAACTTCATCTGGCCCCATTTTGTATTCAGTTGCAATTTCTTCTACTACTTCAAATTCTGTTACCCTCGCAGATTCTTCACTACTCCCATCACTGGCTTCATCACTCCTGCGAGAGACTGCAAGTTTTTTACTATTTCCCCCACTCTATTAACTTTGAATATAGCAGAAAACAATTCAATTTCTTTAGATAACGTTAAATTATCATCTAAAAACTCTTTATCTAGTCCAGCAGCAACTTCATAGATTTCTAGTAATACATCATCACTTAAATAAAGCAATAAACCTTCAATTTCATTCTCAATATTTTCTAAATCAAAATCTAAATTACCACTATCTATGTCCTTAACCATCTTGCCTAATACTTTCATCAGTTTCTTATATTTCTTACGTGGCAACTCAGTAATCAAAACATCTTCATCACCAATTGTAATTTCAACTTCATCTGGAATAAGGACATCATCAACTCTATTTTCTTCACTCAAAAATAACAACCCCTTTCTATAATAAAAGGCGGCCGTTAAGCCACCTCAGTTAATTTATGCAGTTTCAAAGCTAGTTCTGTAATTGCTACCCATCTTGTTTCCAGCTAGATCTCTAACCTCTCCGGAAGCAAAAGCTAAATAAGTAGTTAATGAGCTTAAATCTACGTCCGGTGTGAATATGACTTTATTGGTTCCTTTATCATAAGCTAAGCTTCCTGATACTTCGGTTCCACTAGCATCAACAAGATTAAAGTTTCCGGAAGTAATATCTCTCTCTTGAATTGGCTCAGAGAAAGTCCATTCAACAGTAGTAGTCACTGCTACTGTTGTCGCTGCGTCAGTAGGACTTACGCTACTAACTGAAGGAGGAGTAGTGTCATCATATACATCTGTACGCTTACCAAACCGCTGCCCTTTAGGTTTAGTAGTGTCTTCAAGTACTAACATAGTAATTTCTTTGAGCGCTTCCCCTTCTTTATTGTAAGTAGTTTCCCCAATATCCATAGCAACTACTTTCCATAATTCCCATTTAGCAGTACCTCCACCAGGAGCAGGACCATTAATATAAAGACAACGATAATTAACTGTGTCGTCTCCACCAAAATCTAGTACATTATTAGCTTCATCTATAGCACTATCTGGTAGATCCCAAGCAAGAGCCATATTTTCTAAAGTATCTTCTTTCATAGTAAAGGAAACTTCTAATCTTTCACCAATTTTCTTAACATCGATTACCGAAAGAAACTGGTCTGCTGTCGCTTCGTATAACTCTGTAGAATGATTATAGCTTACTCCACCTTCTGTCAATCCTACATCTCTAGAATTAGCTTCTGTATCACCATAAGCACCGACTAATATTTGAGAATCACCCATTGTCAAATTGCCTGGTTGATTAGTCTGTCGTGTAACCATTTATCTCACCTCTCTTAATAATATTTAATTCTTAAATGATAATTACAACTAAATAAATCCCGACCATTCTCATCTTTTCCAATGTGGCCAGGCTCTCCTAACGCTTCGCTTACGTACACAAAAATGTAATCACCTAGCCAAAAATTATTCTTATCTTTAAGTAAGCTATGAATTTTTTGCAATAAATCCATTCCAACAGAATAATCATCGTTTCTCACTTGAATCATTACTGTTGGATCAGAAGTAGTATCTTTTTTAGGCGCAAATCCTCCAGTATCAAAGATGGTAATGCAATTAACAGGAGAGGAAGGTTTACTGCCATAATAGATATCACCACCAACATCATTTGGTTTAAAAGCCCCAATACTGTTGGTAGCTAAGTATTTACATATTTCTTCACTAAGTACCGACATTATACTCCTCTCCCTTCCTTATCTAATGCATTTTCAATAGCTTCAGCTAAGCCTTCAATATAATCTTTAGCATTTTCTTTCAATGGCTTTTCCAAGTATTTAGCTTCTCCACCTTTAGGATGATTAAGGTCTAACTCCTCATGTTGATATGTAGCATATGGAGTGTTAAAGACCACTTCTCCAATTAACTCATTCATCAATCTCTGTAATGATATATTTCCAGTCTGATAATCTCTTATTAATTCAGCAGTTCCTTCACTTACTTGCTCTGTATGAGCTACTTGATCATCGTTTACTTTTGCCAGTCCTGAACCTCTTAACGTTCCTTCATCAACCGGTGCCCTTCTCATTCCTTCACCTAGTAGATCATAAACGATATTTACCATTTCATCTATAACAGCTTGAATAGCAATTTCTTCAGCATCTTCTAAAGCTTCTTGGACCCGTTCTATATCATCTTCCAGTTTTTCAATATCTAACTCAAATAACGGTTCATCTTTATTCATTTTAAGAACACCCTGAGATACTTGTTTTCAACTATACCAGGTACATAACCAGATTTAATAACCTCATAACTATTACCGTTCTTTACTATCTCGCTTTGAGGATTTAGTTTAGTAGTATCAGGAGATAACCAAACTTCTATTGAAGAAACTATCTCATTTCCTTTATCATCACGAATTAGTTTTGTTTCTTCTTTCCAACGACAAGCAATATCCTGGCCCACAAGATTAGTTTTCTTTTTACCACTCCCAGTGGTCCCAAGAAAATTATTAATCTTATCTACTCTAGCATTAAAGTAGCTCTCAATCATATAAGATCACCAACTTGGAACTTATACTTCTTTATCAGTTGCCTAACTGTCGCACAGTAAGCTATCCCATCAATTATATAGGCTTCACTAACCCCTTCGGATATACTTATCCTTTCTATTCCTTGAGACTGCATTTTAAGCCTTTGCCTATCTTCTGGTCCTAATTGTAAAAGAAATAAAGCCTGTTCAAATACTGCTTTATTGTAATCTTCAGTACTCATCCTATTTGCAAAACTTAATGAGTCCACTTGATTTAGGGCCATAGTCAAGGCGGCATTCTTTTTACCATCAGTAGAATTGTCCCATTCGTCAGTCCAGAGCCGGTTATTGAAATAGTTATTAGCACCACTTAACATGTGGTATCACCTACAATTCTTCAGCAATAGATTCGACAAGTTCATCTTTAGACTTCTTACTATAGTTACTGACATCCAATTCACTGGCTAATTTACGTAATAAATCAACCGTTAACTTATCAATAGTTGGCATATCGCTAGCTTTATTTAATTCTTCTTGTAATTCCTCTACCTTTTCTTTCATCGCTTCGTACCTTCCAACTGCAACCACTTCCGGACCACCTTCGCTCTTCATCTCTTCTGGGTCCTTAGCAACGCCTAAATTAATTAATCTATTAGCTTCATCAATTGGCAACTCAATAACCTTTTTAGGCTCTATCCTTTTACCCTCTCGACGAATAGCCTGTTCTAAAAACACTTCCTTCATTTTGGCCATAATATCAACCTCCCATAATAGAAATAGGAGAGGCGTCAACCTCTCCCTTTAGTCTTAGATTACTGTAGCCTGGAATACTTCATCTGCTCTCTCGAACGTAGGAATAGAAGTAGCAGCAGCTTTAGTTACAATTTCCACTGGATCCTTACTGCTTTTATAAGTAACAGCATAGATACCAGGTGCATCTGTAGCTTCTAAATTATCATCTAATAACGCTTCTTCAGTAGGTCCTAATAACTGACCTCCTAATGCTCCATCTGGCAACATAACAAACTTGTTTTCAGGGAACATCCTTACACTAGAATAAGCTCCAGCATTATCCTGAGTTCTACCACGAACATTATAAGTAGCAATAGTAGGTAGTCCCATTCTCTCTAATAACTGATTTACATCATTAAGAGTAATAACTCTGCTACCGCCATTATCACCAAAGATCATCTGTCTAACTGTAGAGTTTTGGAGCATGTTAGAAGCAACAGTGTTAGAAGTTAATGCTCTGCTTAATTCAACTCCTGTATCACTAGTGACAGTATTGGCCCATCTTTGAATATCTTCGATAGGATTAGAAGCTGCATCACTCCAAAGATTAGAACCACTTAATATCTCCTGATGATCTGCCGGCACTCTATAATCAACTTCTGCTTGGATCTTATCACCAGTAATAGTGATCTTGCCATTAGCTAAAGCATCCATCTTCATTTTTTCAATTCTAGCTTTAATTGCAGCTACCATATTGTCTAAATCACCAAAAATAGTGTCTCTAACTGCTTCTAAATCTCCTAATCCTTGTCGATTAAGCTGAACTAATGTATCTCCATCTAATGGAATTTTACGCTTGATAGCAGGAATAGAACCTTCGTCAACGTAAGCTCCTTCTCTACTAGCCTGATCAGCTTCTACACCAAAAGCGTGAACATTAGCTAATACAGGTGCTCCAGCAGCTCCTTTTACAATCTTATACTTTAATTCATTAGTAGTATCTTCTGGAAAGAATAAGCTACCAATGTAATTCGGATTAGCTTCTAAGTTTCTAGCATAAGTAGTAGTATACTTTGAATCAAATAAGTCTTTTAAAATTTTATTCATCCTGTTTCACTCTCCTTATCTTAAATTAGTCTTACACAAATGTAATTTGGTCTAAGTCTGTCTTTTCTTTATCGCTTACCGTACCAGGTAATCTAGCTTCGATAAGTCTAGCTTCATCAATCCCACCGACTGCAATATCCCCGTCAGTACAATCTACATCATGTGGATATAAAACAAATACAGCAGTGGCACTTCCGTCAGTTACAGTTACTGAATCACCAGTACTTGCAGCTGCTCCTAATTGAGCAGTAAGCGTAATAGTATTAGCTACTTCATCTACAGTATCAATAGTTGCAGTAGTGCCACCTACATCGATTTCATCACCACTCTGGAAATAAGTAGCATCTACGACAGAAATAGTGGTATCAGTAGATGCAGCATCACTAGCTAATTCTGTAGACTTAACAGGTGCATATTTACCACTGGATGTAATCTGTCCTAATCTAGTTCCTAATTCTACAATTTTACGCCCTTCAGTATTTGCTTTAACTTTACTTGAATCAATAGTTGCTCCAACAGAAATATAACGTTTCTGTTCAGAATCTAAGATATTAACTTCACCAGTAATATTCGTTCTTTTAATAGATAAATCCATTATTCATCACTCCCTTTTATTTATTCCACGGATCTTTTACCTTTTGGTTACTCTTCTGCTTATCTGAATTACTTCTATCTTTAGCTAATTCAGCAGCAGACTTATAAGTATCATCACTACCACTAGGGTTACTGTCTCCACCGATATCTTGACCGCCTTCTTTGCTACCGATTAAATCTGGTTTATCTTCTGCAAGTTCATCAATTAGCTTACCAGCTCCAAATTTCTTGCCATCTTCACTAGTAATTATATTACCTTCTTTATCAGTAGCAAAAATATTGCCTTCATCATCGACTTTAAGTCTGTCTTTAAGACCTCTCTTTTCTACTAAAAAGTCAAAATACTCTTCATCTTCAACGCCAGCTTTAGCAGCAGCTAGTTTCAATTCATAATCTTTCTTGAAATCATTACTAGCTTCTTGATCCTTCTTTTCTAATTCCTCAATCTTAGTTTCATACTCTTCTATCTTCTCTGGATCAACTAAATCCTCCATCTGCTCTTTAAGCTGTTTAATTTGCTTATTCTTCTGCTCAATCTCATTTTCATGTAAGTTTCTTTCTCGACCTAATCTTCTATCTAGTGCATCGTCAAATTCTTGCTGAGTAAGTAAATCATCAGTACTTGGCATTGCATCTTCAATTTGACTTCTTAGCTCATCAGTAACCTCGACATCATTGTTTTTTAATACTTCTAATACTTTATCCACAATCAACATCTCCTTCCCGATTTTAAGTCTCGTTCGACTCCCGTTTAAGCTCGTCAGCTTTGTCTTAACCAGTATTGTCTTACCCGTATTATAAGCTCGTCAGCTCCCAACAGAGTTTATTGTCATCCAGCGTCTTGGACATTAGTACATATAATAAAAATAACACCCACTAAGGTGTTTAAGCATAAGAAAAAGCACCCTTTATTGGATGCTTAAAAGTATCTATTTTATTTTAAAATAAATCAATTTTCTTTAATGCAAATATAATTCTATATCAGTAATAATCTCCTCTAATTTTTTGCCTTGTACTCTAAAATTTTCTAATAATTCATCTATGGTTTCAAACTCAATTGAAGGTTCCCAGGCTTCACCAGCTGCATAAATTCCATGGACAGGACAAATAGAATATTCTCTCCCATTATATCCAAACTCTATATCTTTAAAGCTTTTTAAGTCTTGGATTAATTCATCAATACTATTATATTTGCCAGCCATTTAAATCATCTCCTTATTTAGGAAGAATATCTGAATTTAATTTTCTTTCATTCTTGATCACTTCTCGAGTAGTACGATTTTTAAGTTCTCCATTTTCCCACTCAAAATCATGAGCGTGCTCACCATTTAACCCATATGGATGGTTATCTGGTCTATTATGAGGGTTAGTATCTATTTGTTTAATTATTTTTCCTTGTTTATCATAAAATACTCGTTGTTTGATTGGTTGATCTCTACCTTCTAAATCTATTACGCCAAATGGTTTATATGTTTTAGGAGCAGAACTACCAAGTTCTAATACTTTGTCTGTCTTTATTATACCATTTTCTGTGTCATATTTAAACTCATCTTTATAATATTTTGTTACGTCTTCACCACGTTTTTTAGCATATTTCTCCACCCATGGAGTAACAACATGAGCACAATTAGGATGATATGGTGGCCTTTGTTCTAACGCTGGATACCTGTCACTATTACCGGAAATAGCAAAAACCTTGCCTTCATATAAGTTACAAATATCCATACCATCTACATCAACATGTTTACTTATTTTAACCAAATCTAGTTCATTTTTCTGCATGCGATCAATGGTACCTTTAGTTTGGTATTCACGGGTTCTGGTTCTGGCATACATTCTAGCATACTTAACTGGATCCCATTTGCGCCCAGCAGAATCAACTAACTTTAATCCGTTTTCTCGTAACTCCCGGTATATCTTAGAACCTATTTCATCTCCAGTAGTTGTACCACCTAATTTACCCGGTTCCTGTACTACTCTAACCCCTTGTCCTTCTTTAATCCCTTGCTGGGCTAATTTATCTAATCTATCTCTCATATCATTATTGACCATTTTAACATCTTTAAAAGTCTGTTTCTTAATCTTATCTATAGTTTCTTTGATAAACTCTCTATCTCTAGGTTTAAGAGTTATTTTTCCGTTACTATCTCTCTTGACAACTGCATCAACTATATCTAATCCCCGAGTATAGCTCTTTTTCGAAATAACTTCAGCCCATTTTTCAACTATTTTATTTAATTTATTAACTTTTGTGTTAACCTCTTTTTGAAAAGCCTTAGCTACCGAAGGATTAAATCCACTTTGTTCTAATCGATTTATGCTTTTTTCTAGGTCTTTAACAACTTTATCGTAATACTTAAGCATTTTTATTATTTCATCTTTAGTTGGATTTTTTTCTAATCCTTCAATGTTGTTGAGTTTATCGTATAACTTCATCTAATCACCGCCTTACAATACAGGAGCAGTACGTTCTTCGGCTTTTTCTGCTTCTATCCTGCTAATTTCATCCTGTATTCTCTGCTCTGACCAGTCTGGATGGTTATATCTCACTTTTTCCTCTGTACTCATAGCTGAAGCTCTGTCTAATGATTCAGTAGTTTCAGCTTTCTCTTTTGGATCATCAGGCAATCCATCACGCCAAGTAATACTTGGCTCTTCTACTTTATAATTCTGACCATTATGCTCATTATCTAGCTTTTGAGCTATGACTAAAGCTTTCTTGATAGCATGATCATAGTATCTTTTCTTACGTGCTATCTTAGATAATAACCTCATTAACCTAAATTTTAAAGCTCTACCACTCTCAGCAATTCCACCTTCGCTTAATCCAAAAGCATCTGGAGACGTTTCAGTGACTAAGAACAACATTTTTAGTATGTAGTCTATCTGGTCAAATGCAGCTTTTAGCTTTGCTTCCCAGACCATATATTCAGGTTTAACTGTTTCATCACTATACGGAAAGTACTTACCTCCAACATCTACATCATCACCGTATTCAGCGGGTCCTCTCATGTTTGGGTCTGCATGCTTGTCTAGAATCTTTGATATCTGACTAATACGGTTATTACATTCATCCTGCAGCGACTTTATATCTAAGTAATCAGAGTATCCCCAATACTCTGTATCAGTTCTCCAGTTAGGAACGTGAACTAATAAGAAATCATCAATACCAGTTTCAATTACTTCCTCTAGTCCTTCATCTAACATCTTGATATCAACTTGACTACTAATTACATTACCTATCATTCGGTAAGCTTGATTATAAATAGCACCAGGTTCATGAATTTCTAACTGTAAATACTTTTCATTAGCAATTTTTTTAGTGAATCCGATTATCTTACGATTAACTTTTCTTACATTATTCTTTTCTGTCTCTACAAAAAAGAATTCTGGATTCTGTGGTTCGATAATAACATCTCTTTCATTAGCATATTTAGATCGTTTAGCATACTTAATTTTAAAGCAGCTATCACCACGATAACTGTTGCCAAGTGCAGACTCATAAAAGTTAGTATATAAACTATTGTCTCTTATCATCTCTTCTGTTCTTTCATTGGTAGCATCAGTTTCATTTTTAATCTTAGGGTTTTCGCCAAATAGCATATCAGCACTTACTTTTGATAGTAATCCGGCAAAGTTACAAACTAAATATGTCATTGCTACTTTATCAGCAGAATCTATATCTTCTATAGACTCTATCTTTCGCTGAACATTTTTGAAGACATCTACATGATCTCCTTCAAATAATAGCTTATTCTCTTTATACCTTTTGATTCTCTCTTCATCTTTTGTAGATAATGGCCAATGATCTCCTGATTTCAGTAATCCCACTTAAACACCTCCTTAGAATCCTGTCGGTTTTCTCTTTCTAGGTTTTAGATTAGGTTTATCCATCATTTCTGCTAACATGGTTGTAGCATCTGGTGCATCATCATGTACAACTTTACCTAATTTATTATATTTATTTAACTCTTTCATGTATTTATCGTACTCGCTACCTAATTTTATATCTTTTCTAAAATAAAAGTTTTCTTTAATATATCCAGACTTCATTATGATTCTAGTATGTTTATTGCTTGTACTGGGTTCCCATTTGACTGTTGTTTTGGCTTTTATCAATTCTTTAACCTTCATAGCAAAACCTTTACCGCCGTTATTACTTTCAAATCTAGCTTTATCTGGTCTGTATTCATCTATAAATGCAGCTGTCCTAGGTTGTGTTACTTCTATCGGATCAGTAGTAAATATAACATCTACGATATACACTTTATCACCGTATACATAACCTAGAGGACAACATAATGAGTCATCACCTTCATCTGCTATGTCCCCAGCTAGTATAATGCCGTCTGGCTTTTGGTTTAAGTCTTTCATCTCAAAATAGTTGAGTTCTTTACTCGGGAATAAAAGCCCTTTGGCTTCGACTGGGTCCTGCTGCCATTCTGCTGACCAAATTATATCATCAAGTAATCTTTTTTCTTTCAATAACTTTTTTGTACTATGTATCTCTTCGCAGTAAGACTTACCGTCTATTAATGCAGGTATGATTATCTTCTTAGCCTTCTTACCGTCAAATTCTCCTTCTTCAATTAATCTACCTGGTATATCACCTTTGCTCCATCTAGTAGCTATATGTATTTCAGGACACCCTTTTTCCATTCTTGATTTATGGGTAGAAGTATACCAATTCCACTTCTTATCTAATACTGTTTCACTCATAGCTTCTTCGGCATTTTTAATGCTATCATCTAATATAGCAGCTATCGTACAACCTAAACCAATAACAGTACCACCAACACCTGCGCCAAAATAACTAACGCCATGCTGTGAGGTGGTCAATTTCCAACCTTCTAGCTTTTCAGTAGCAAATTGTATATTAGAAAAGACATCTAAATATCTACCTTTATGTGTGTCACCTCTCATGATGTCTCTTATGTCAGTAGAAAATTTATTATAAAGTGTTCCTGTTACTGTATTACGCATTATAGATTCTGTAGGATGTCTACCTAACATCCAAGCACACCATAGACTAGTAATGTACGATTTACCTGTTCTTGGTGGCATGCCTACATATAAAAGGTTTATTTTGCCTTCTTCTACTTCTTGAAAAGCCTTAGCTACTTCTTTTAAAATTGATTCTCTAGTAGTAAAAAAACCATAGTCCATATATAAACAAAACTTCCAGAAGTCATCATAGGCCTCTAGAAGCTTTAGTTCTCTGTATTCATCATCTAATTCTATTAACTCATAAAAATCTTCTGCCGAGAGGCTCATTAGGTATCACCTAACTTTTTTCTTAACTCCTGACGTCTTTTTTCTCTTTCCTCTGCTGTCATAGCTGATAGCTCTTTTCCTCCAGATGTGACATCAATATCTTTCTTATCCTTCCATTCCTCTGGCTGACGATTTTTTAACCAGAATATTTGAGCAGTTACATCAGGTTTTACTTCTTTAGTTACTACTTTTGTTGTAATTAATTCTTGACCAACTACTTTACCTTCTCCATCATAAACTTTAACTCTCTCTTTGGTAACTTCGTTGTATTTGTATCCGTTAGCTCTTTGATATAAACTATCTTTGACTCTGAAATCTGCCTGTTTCTTGGCTCTTTTTAAGGCCTCCGAAAACTCCGGAAATTTATTCTTCCAATCATATAGTGTGGTTGTACCAATCCCTAACCTTCGTGAAATTTCATAGTCAGTTAATCCTTCTTTAGCCCAGCTCTTAACCTGATCTAGATTTACATCATCATATTTACTAGGTCTGCCACCTTTATTAGCTTTTTTCTTTTTATCCTTTGGAGGATGTTGCCAACATCTCCACTCCTCAGGAGCGTCATCGATAGAGAATTCTTTATCTCTAGTACATCTAGTACCATCATTCTTTTCTCCAGGACATCTTAATACTACAGTTTCCTCTTTACTCACTGGCAACACCTCCTTTTTTAAAATTACGCATTATTACCTAGAAATTTTATCCACTAGATGATATAATATGAATTGAGCCCTGCAAGAATAACATACCAGGAGTTGATAAAGATGGCCAAAACTAGAGATGGCAAAAAAGTTGTACCTGTTGAACCATACAAAAGGCGTAAGCCTGGTGGTAAATACAGAGTTGTTCCTGTAAAAAGGCATAAACGTTCAACGCCTAATTAAGTTTTAGCTTAATGTTCCGCTCCTGAGCTAGTTCAAACTCTCCACAATTGCAGGGTTCGCCTATCCAAAGTTCATGTCATTATCTCGCAATACCTGGAACAAAACTCTTCCGATTTTCTCGACATTATCTTCACTATGTAATTCTTCACTAAAACCAATATAATCTAATATACCATGTACTACTTCATGAATTAATACTTCTACTTGTCTCTGTTTATCAATATTATCAGCGATATATATTTTACATTCGAAATTATCTAATTTCCCTATACAACCTCCGGCATCCAACTCTTTTCCATCACCTTCGACCAACCTAATCTTATAATCAATTCCACCAATTTTAATTTTCTCAGGTATTTTCAAATATTTTCAACCCCTTTTAAAGTATAAAAGCTCTACCAGGAGTCCGTGCAATTCCCAATAGAGCTTAGTCAGATATTGAAATATTTAATTGCTTTAATTTTGAAAACTTCTTATTATATATTATATCACCAGAAGGTGTATAAAAGGTGTATGAAAAGTGTATGATTTAAGATGCTATTTTCATATGGTCTGCTATGTAATCAATGATATCTCTCTTCCGCTTTTTTATTGTATCCTCAGCCCAGCCTAATTTTTGAGCAATTTGATTAATCTTATGGTCGTGTTTATAAAATAAAAATAATATTTTTCTATGTTCTGAATACTTTGCATTCTTCTTAGCACTATCCATAGCTAATTCTAATTTCTTCTTAGCTAGCTTCAACATTTTATATCTTCTTCTAGCAGTTGCTCTTGGATTAAAGACAACTCCAATTCCAAATCCACTACTGTAAGAACCGCTTCCTCCAGAGTTAAGAACAATACTCTTATCTGTTGTTTGAGCTGTTGGGGCTTCCTTGGCTTCTATTCTTTCAGATTCTATTCTGTTGTCGAGTTCTCCAGTTAAGTACCATTCGATCAATATTCCTAACATCTTTCTAGTCTCTTTGTCTATCTTAACCTGATTCACTTTACCCGCCCCCTAGTTTTTGATATAATTATGTTAATGAGTGATATATTTCTAGGGCGGGCTGAGAGCTCGTCTTTTTTCTTTTTACTTTATTCCTCTATTATTTCTGCTGCTCCAATATGCAAATTGATGTTGATCTAAATATTTTTCATTAACTAATCTTAATAATTCTTGTTCATCTCCACTCTTTCCACATCTAATACATTCCCACTTACCTTTTTTAATTTCAATTTTAGCAGTTCTTCTATTACACTTAGGACATATGACCATCTGTTCTGGATTGTATGGAATGCCTTGTCTTTCACATATTAGTTTAGTAATTTTTAAGCTCACCCCTACCGCGCTCCTTTCCAACCTCCTATTCATTATAAATTATAGGAACTAAATGGTATTTCTCGCAGAATGCTTTATCTCCAATATTATGAATTTCTTGATGATGTTTTTCATAACAGAGTGGTAACTTTCTTTTCTTACTATCATCTAAAGTTTTCCTGTTATTGCCCATGCCAATTGTGTCCACATGGTGCGGGTCTCCTGAATACTCTTTACCACAAATGCAGCAGATTTTCTTTTCTAAGCAAAGTCTTATATAATCTTTGGTGTTTTCAAATGCATCCTTAGGATCATCACTTAACGACACACCATATTCAAAAGCAAATTCGATTAGAAATTCTATAAAGTCACTGGCTAGCTCCTTACTGCAGTTTGATAAACTGAACATCTCATACTGATTATCATAACAAAATCGATTCTTCATTTCTTGCTTCATAGATTCTGTGTCATATCCTAACTCTTGGCCTATATCTCTAAACAGAGCATATATCTTTTTTCTTTGTGAACCAGATATTCGGTTCAATTCTTTTTCTCTTTCAACTGCATCTATATCAAATGTAACTACTAATGGCATATCCTCAAAATTGTATAAATGCTTAAGGACTTCTCTTTTATTTTCATCATCAACTTCTAAAGTGATTTTCATTCCTTTTTTAAGAGTTCTAGTTGTATCTATCTCAGCAGGAAACTGCATTATTTATCACTCCCTAAACTTCAATCTCTTCAAATTCAGTTATTGCATAGCACTTTGGTACATTATTAGTTTCTATTTTCCATTTCTCAAAAGTATCACATAACATCTCTTCTAATCTGCTTACATCTTTGCTGTTGATATTTTCATACCATTTATCTGCTAAATCAATTCCAACTTCACTGCTCAATGATTCCCATGCTCGTTCTAAAATACTATCTACATCAATTGCGCTAAAAACAGGCTCTTTAGTTTTACCAATATAAAAACGATTTAAACTCCTGTTTTTAGCAACACATTCACCCTCTTTCACTGCATTTTTTTTACTTTCGAATAATTCATAATTCCAAAATCCATCTTTGTTTAAGTTGAAAGTCCATTTACCAAATTTATCTTCGCTTTTTTTACATGGTGCATATCTAACAGAATTTACTTTTATTCCATCACAAAATATATCTTCGTCTTTAATCTCGCTTTTATCACAGTCAGCACAAAACTTTTCTTTCCCTAAGTTACTCACTTAATCATCACTCCTTATTTTTTTTGATAATATAACAACTATTAGGCTTTCCTGCTTCCCAAAACTCAAAACTAACTTCATTGCCATATTCTATTTTCTCTACTTCGTTCATAAATTTTGTTTTATCTTCATCATCTAATTTATAAGGCACTAACTTTAATATTTCTAAACCATTTTCACATATACCAACCAAACAACCGTCAACATTGTCATCTTCTTTTTTAACTTCAAACATTAATCATCACTCCTTATATTCGCTTCCTAAGAAAAATCCTGTTAAGAATATTAACAAAGTAAGAACCATCGAAAACCCTAATTTCAAAAGCATATTAATCCTCCTTCATTCAATTGATTTCTTCCAGTTATTTCCCGGTTACACCTAAAACACTTCTGTTACACATTAATTAATGTTGGCGATGGCAGATTGAGGGTCTACCATCGCTCTTTTTTATGCTGATTTTTTCATGCTCTCCAGACACTCTTGGCAGATAATCTTATTCTTGAACTCATAGTCTCATCTGCACTTCCACAGAAAGTACAAGCCGGTTCGTACTTCTTTAAGATCACGTCTTCACCATCTACATAAATCTCTATACTATCCTTAGTCTCGATATTTAACGTCCTTCTCAATTCAATCGGTAACACAATTCTCCCCAAATTATCAACTTTTCTTACTATTCCTGTCGCTTTCATAATCATTCCCCTTTCTAATTTTTAATTATAATTTCTTTCCTACTTAACTGCTTGACCACTTTCTCTCTTTCTTCTTGATCCAGATCTCCAAAAACATCATCAATCACTTTCTCACCAAATGTAGCTGCCATTCTAGCATATTTAATCTGTTCTTTCGACTGATCATGTTCTTCCCATTCATCTGCTCTCTCACGTAAGTAATCCACAAATGCTACTATTGCAAAGACTTCTTCTTTCTTACGCTTATTTATATAAGCCATTAAAATGCAACTGCCTGTAACTTGCCTGGAGACTCATTGATCATGTTTCCAGGGTTATTCATCTTAACTTTTGATTTACGATTAATTGCTGAAACTTTAACCACTCTACTAGTTCTGATTTCCTGCTGAAAATAACTCTTCCGCATACTTTCTAATCTCTTTGGTGCTGATCCATGACTCCTGATTGAATGAGAATGTCCGCAATTCTCACAATATAACCAGTCTATATTATTAAATCTATCTACTAAATAGATCTCTTTCCCACATCTTGGACAGTACACTTTCCCCACTCCTCTCTTCTACTTGCTAGTTTTTGTTGGTGTTGGTCTATAAATTGCTCTATTAACTCTTTTCTAATCTTTTTACTACCTCTGTCATTTTTCATGACCAAACTTACAAAACAACAAATACAAATATCTATCAATGCTTCCACATCACTTTTCAACCTTGAGGTACAAACTCTGTAAAAACATTCTCCAGCTACATCATATATTTCTTTCTCTCTTTGATTTACAATTGAAATTAATCTTTTGATATTAGCAGTCCATTTCTCGTTATACTCAATTTCTAACAAACCTATCGCTACTTGGGCTAGATCTAAATATTCACTAGCTAACTCTTTCCAATTACTTTCTGATCTTGCTACAACTATTTCACGAAATTCTTCTCTTAACTTCTCACGCTGCTCTTCTGCTGTTGTACCTTTTGGATATGCTGGCTTTAATGTGATCATCATTCTGCATCACCTTCAGCTTTAGCTATTGCTTGGTTAATTAATTTTATCGTTTTGCAACCTGTATCTGGTTCGTCTGGTACTGTTATATAGCCTAATTCTCTACCATTTTTAATAAATCGTTTGACTCTTTTTAATGCTCCTAATAATTCTGGTGCAGCTGCTATTAATTGAGCATTAGCTTTTTGTTCTTCCTCAGGTAAATGTCCGTTTTGTCCACAACAATAACAATCTGCTACAACTAAATTATCTTTCATGACATACATATAAAATTCTTCGTCAACCTTCCACGGACCAGGTGTATGCTTACTCACTCTTCTCACTCCTTCCTAAATCTTCATCATACAATCGATAAGCAGTACAAATATCGAGATAACAAAAACTATTACTTTCAGTCGCAAGTAACTAATCTGTTTTACTTTTCTTTGCATAGCTCTATGTGTCTTCATGATTCGCTCCAGATGCAATAACATAGCTTCATTCCAAAGATCAAAGTAACCACCACAATAGAAGTAACTAATTATCACTTTGTTCACCTCCTAAAACGGAACTTCTATATCTTCTTTGCTTTGTGGTTCACTATTGTTACCTGGTGCCTTATCATTGTAATCTAAGAATTGAATATTATTAGCAACAACTTCAGCTACTCTTCTACGCTGTCCCTCATCAGTTTCATAACTTCTAACCTGTAATCTTCCTTCTACAGCTACTTGACTTCCTTTTGCCAAATAGTTAGCACA